>Ga0209504_1000077_pt1 | contig 95927 bp, 88 predicted proteins | sample COGITO_mtgs_1005_FD_184791 | JGI IMG/M metagenome (GOLD analysis project Ga0209504, IMG submission 184791) | Pelagic marine microbial communities from North Sea - COGITO_mtgs_100511 (SPAdes) (version 2) | ecosystem: Environmental > Aquatic > Marine > Epipelagic ... | reverse complement strand
GCTTCCTTTAATTAATGAAACAGCATCAGATCTTAAACCAAGTAAATGAATGTTATTTTTTATAGGGCTTTCTTTTTTGTACTTTTCTAAACCCTTCTCGATAGTGTCTTTTCCAAAAATAATATAATGAACTTCTTTTTCTGAAGCTAAATATTGAGATGATTTTATAAAGTCTGAAATTCTTTTATTTTTTGTGTTTGTACCAGCAAAAGCTACCACAATACTGTTTTTAGGAATACCAATAGAAGTGTAATCAAAAGGGATAATATTTTTAAACCAATTTGGGTTGTAGCCTTTGTAAATTTTTATAACTTTATGTTTATTTTTTTTAAAAAGCTGTTTTTTCACATGCTGGTATACATAAGAGCTATTACAAATAATTTTTTCAACTCTTGGGTTTAAATAGGTTAAATAAGAGCTTAAGTCATGCCAATATAGGCTTGCAGATCCAAAATAGGTGATTAATCTTACTTGTTCTTTCTTTACTGCTACCACACAATTTCTTAGAGATTTCCCGTCTAAAACATGTAAAATATCAATTTTACATTCTCTAATAGTATTTTTAACCTCTTTAATATAACTATTATCTATTCTAGATTTTGGGTATACAAGAGCATTGTCAATTCCTTTATTGTCAAAAAATTGTTTGATTTGATGACTGTAAAAACCAATTACTTTGATATTGACACCTTTGTTTTTTAGTAAACAAATCATTTCAATCTGAGCTTGATAAACACTAAACGGACCTTTACAATTAATTGTTATTAATACATTCATTTAGTGGTTTTTTCTCATTTAAAACATTAAAAGCTTATCTAGCTATTGGCTATTTAAATATTTTTTTAGATAATTCCCAATATACATCCATTTCAGATAATGACATCTCTGTTAATTCTTTCCCTTCTTTTTTTGCGGCTTTTTCCAAATATTGAAAACGTTTCATAAACTTCTTATTTGTTTTCTCTAAGGCATTCTCTGGGTTTACATTTATAAACCGCGCATAATTTATCATTGAGAATAATACATCACCAAATTCAGATTCTATGGTGTCTTTTGTCCCTTTTTTAATTTCTTCATTAAGTTCAGACAATTCTTCTTGAACTTTATCCCAAACTTGGTGCGGCTCTTCCCAATCAAAACCAACACCAGAAACTTTGTCTTGAATTCTTGATGCTTTTACAAGAGCAGGAAGACTCTTAGGCACACCTTCTAATACAGAATTTTTACCTTCTTTAAGTTTTAGTTTTTCCCAGTTTTGTTTTACATCTTCTTCGTTTTCAACCACAGTATCTCCATAAATATGAGGATGACGTGCAATTAATTTTTCAGAAATTGCATTGGCAACATCTCCAATATCAAAGGCTTTTTTTTCGGAACCAATTTTAGCGTAAAAAACAAGATGTAATAAGACATCACCAAGCTCATTTTTTATTTCATGAAGATCATTCTCTAAAATAGCATCAGCAAGCTCATAGGTCTCTTCAATTGTTAGATGTCTGAGAGACTCTAAGGTTTGTTTTTTATCCCAAGGACACTTCTCCCGAAGTTCATCCATAATATCTAACAAACGATTGAAAGCTTCTAATTGCTGTTTTCTAGAATTCATTTACACTTCTTCTGTATTTTCTTTTGAAGCTTCTATAGTAGAGAAATCTACTCCAGAAGTTACTAGTAAGTTATACCACTGTATCACTTTTTTAATATTTGATGTATACACGCGTTCTTCATCATAGCCAGGTAGTATTTCAGAAAAGTATGCCGTTAATTTTTGACTACTTTCTTTATGGCTAATAGCTTCTTTACCTGCTGTTTTTTCATACATAGATTTAAAAACAGTCAATAAGGGAACTTCTTCTTCATAAGTGTATATGGCAATGTTTTCTAACAAACTAACATTGTTAGTAGAGGGTATTGGAAATCTTTTTTTGTCCATTAAAGATTCTACAATAAATCCAGATTTTGTTTGAGATATTGCATGAAATAATCCTGGTTTTCCTGCAACTGAAATAATTTTACTAAACTCCATATTTAAATTTTTATATTTGGAAAGCGCATTCTATAACTAGAGGTAATCTTTCCTAATGATATTTTTTCTAATTTCTTTTTTAAGATTCTTTTCTTTAATGAAGAGAGTTTATCAGTAAATAAAATTCCTTCTAAATGATCATATTCATGCTGAAAAACACGAGCAGCAATTCCGGTTAATGTTTTTGAATGTTTTTTAAAATTTTCATCTACATACTCAAAGCTTACTGTTTCTTGTCTTAAAACATCTTCTCTAATGTCTGGAATACTAAGGCAACCTTCAGCAAAAGCCCATTCATCTCCTTCTTCATTAACAATAGTTGGGTTAATAAATACCTGTTTAAAATCTTTTAATTGATCTCTTTCTAGTTCACTAATGTCTTCATCTTCTGCAAAAGGAGTGGCGTCAATAATAAAAATACGAACAGATTTGCCTATTTGAGGCGCCGCTATACCAACACCACTGGCATTGTACATCGTCTGTTTCATATTTGAAATCAATTCTTTTAGATTTGGGTAATCTGGTCCAACTTCTTGGGCAACTTTTCTTAAAACAGGATCTCCGTAAGCTACAATAGGTAAAATCATAAAGGCTTAAATTCTAATAATTTTTGCAAAAGTACGAAGTTAGTTGTAGAAAGAGAAAAGTTAAAAGTGGAAAGTTTTAAATTCAGATTTGATTAGTGTTTGCTGTATAGATAAGATTGAAGAATAATGGTTGCACTAATCTCATCTACTAATCCTTTATTTCTTCGTTGTTTCTTTTTTAAACCACTATCTATCATGGTTTGAAATGCCATTTTAGATGTAAATCGTTCATCAATTCGTATAACAGGAATTGTGGGGATTGATTTTTTAAGGAGTTTTAGAAAAACAACAATATGTTTTTCACTTTCACTATCGGTGTTGTTCATTTGTGTTGGTTTTCCAATAATAAACAATTCAACAGGTTCTTTTGAGGTATACTCCTTTAGAAAAACAATTAAATCTTTTGTTGCAACAGTTGTTAAACCAGAGGCAATAATTTGAAGTTCATCTGTAACAGCAATTCCTGTTCTTTTTTCTCCAAAATCTATTGCTAAAATTCTTGCCATTATTCTTTGTTTACTGCAAAAATAAGGATTTTAAACAGGATAAAATTTTCTGTTTAAAAAATGTATCTTCGCGTTAAAAAGTGATTAGTATGCTATCTTTGTTGCTGGAGTTACCCCAATAAATGTAAACATATTTGAAACAATAAATGTATGAATTCTTTACAAGTAATTATAGAAAATGCCTGGGAAGACAGAGCGCTTTTAAAAGAACAAACAACAGTCATTGCCATTAGAAAAGTCATAGATTTACTAGATACTGGAGTCTTGCGTGTTGCAGAACCCAAAGGTACTGATTGGCTAGTAAATGAATGGGTTAAAAAGGCCGTAGTACTGTATTTTCCAATTCAAAAAATGGAAACTTTAGAAGCAGGTATTTTTGAATATCACGATAAAATTCCATTAAAAAGAAACTTTGAAGCCAGAGGAATAAGAGTGGTGCCAAATGCAGTTGCTAGACACGGTTCTTATATAGCATCTGGAACTATTTTAATGCCAAGTTACGTAAATATAGGTGCTTATGTAGATGAAGGAACGATGGTAGATACTTGGGCTACGGTTGGAAGTTGTGCACAAATAGGAAAAAATGTCCATTTATCTGGAGGTGTTGGAATTGGTGGTGTTTTAGAGCCCTTGCAAGCTTCTCCAGTAATTATTGAAGATGGAGCCTTTATTGGTTCTAGATCTATTGTAGTTGAAGGGGTAAAGGTATGTAAAGAAGCTGTTTTAGGAGCCAATGTTGTCTTAACAATGAGTACAAAAATTATTGATGTTACTGGAAATGAACCTATAGAAATGAAAGGTGAAGTCCCAGAAAGAAGTGTTGTTATTCCTGGAAGTTATACTAAAAAATTTCCAGCAGGAGACTACCAAGTGCCATGTGCACTTATTATTGGAAAAAGAAAAGAAAGCACCAACAAAAAAACCTCTCTAAATGAGGCGCTACGTGAATACAATGTAGCTGTATAAGAAAAAATGAAAATTACTGCCATCATACCAACCCTAAATGAAGAAATTCATATTGAAGCTTCTATAAAATCTGTTGATTTTGCAGATGAAATAATTGTGATTGATTCCTTCAGTACCGATGCAACTATAGAACTTGCCAAACAACATGATGTTAAAATTGTACAACGTGTTTTTGACGATTTTTCCTCACAAAAAAACTTTGCTATAGACCTCGCTAAAAACGATTGGATTTATATTTTAGACGCAGATGAAAGGGTGACTCCAAGTCTAAAAAAAGAAATTTTAAGTATTGATTTAGTTCAAACAACATTTGTTGGATTTTATGTAAAAAGAAATTTTTATTTGGGAGATAAGCAAATTAAATACACCGGTTGCCAAAGAGATAAAGTGATTCGTTTATTTCGTAAAAGCAATTGCAGATATAATGGAGTTAAAGTTCATGAAACTATAAAAGCAGACGGTTCACTTGGCTTTTTTAAACATAGAGTTGATCATTTTTCATACAGAGATTTTGACCATTATATGTCAAAACAAAAATTGTATGCTCAAATTCAAGCAGAACAATTGCATGAAAGAGGTCAGAAAGTAACCTTATTTCATTTATTTGTAAAGCCATTAGTAACCTTTATAATTCATTTTATTTTAAGACTTGGTTTTTTAGATGGACATGCAGGGTTTTTAATATCAAAAATTAGAGCCTACAGAGTTCTAGATAGGTATATGAATCTTTGGTATTTAAATAATAAAAAAAATAATAGTAATACCAACGGTTAAAATTATAATACTAACTCTTGAAATTAGTTCTTAACTGATAATTTTTTTATAACATTATATCATCGTTTATGAAGACAGTTCTATTTTGTATGAACCCTTATTCTTTTGGAATTCTTCAACCTATTATGGAGGTTTTAAAAGAAAAAAATGATGAATATATTTGGTTTGTTAGAGCATCAATAATAGAAAAATTTCCTTTCAAAGATGAAAATGTCACTTCTAATATTAAAGAGATCATTAACTTTAAAAGTGATGCTATTTTTGTTCCAGGGAATGAAGTGCCATATTACCTAAGGGGTGTTAAAACTCAGGTATTTCATGGGTTGGCAGGAGAAAAAAAATCTCACTTTAGAATCCGTAGTTATTTTGATTTGTATTTAACTCAAGGACCTTATTTTACAAAATGGTTCTCTGAAGCTGCCCAAAAGCATAAAAACTTTAGTGTTGTAGAAACAGGTTGGCCAAAACTAGATATCTATGGAAAAGAACTTCATAAATATGATGAAGACAAACAAGACTTATTACATAGTTCTAACACAGAAAAAATTATTCTTTTTGCACCTACATTTTCACCATCATTATCAAGTGCTCCTTATTTATTGGCACAGATAGAAGAACTGGCAGCTCATAAAGAATATCTTATTGTGATTAAATTTCATGATTTAATGGCGCAAAATTTAATTGATTTATATAAAAAAATTGCAGATAAATTTGAGAATGTACTCTTTGTGGAAGAACGAAATATTATCAAATATTTATTGATAGCGGATCTTATGATTAGTGATACTTCTTCTGTTGTCTATGAATTTTTACTATTAGACAAGCCAGTACTTACTTTTAAAAATAATGCTGCTGTTGCTAATTGGGATAATTCATTATCCTATAGTGGTTTGGTTCATAAAGTAGCTGTAAATTTAACAGAAGATCCTTTTAAAGAAAAACGCGCAAATATTTTAAAAGAATACCATCCATACACAGATGGTAAATCTGCAATACGCATGGTTAATGCAGTAGAAGCATATATCGAAAAAAACGGCGTACCAGAAAAAAGAGTAATTTCATGGTTTCGTAGATATAAAATAACTAAACTATTTGGAAAAAACTGATGTTTAATACAGCACTACTTGATGCATTAAAAGTCTTACAAAACAAGCAAATTCTTTTGTATCCAACAGACACCGTATGGGGTCTTGGTTGCGATGCTACTTGTGATGAAGCAGTTGCTAAAATTTTTGAGCTAAAAAATAGGGTAGAAAGTAAAAGCTTGGTAATTTTAGTTAGTTCTTTAGAAATGTTGAATTCTTATATTGAGACAATTCCAGAAAAAGCAATTCATATAATTACAGCTTCTGAGAAACCAACCACAATTATTTATAATAACCCCACAAGATTGGCCTCTAATACCATTGCATCAGATAACACTATAGCCATTAGAATTCCAACACATGACTATTGTTTGGATTTAATAAATTTATTTGGAAAACCAATTGTTTCAACTTCTGCGAATATAAGTGGAGAAGCTACTCCAAAATCATTTTCAGAAATAAGTCAACCAATTTTGGAGGGCGTAGATTATATAGTAAATTTGGAGCGAGATAAAATTACAGACAAATCTTCAACAATTTTAAAACTAATTGGAGAAGACATAGAAGTAATAAGAGATTAATTCATGCAAAACCAAAATTACAAAGAAGCCATATCAGAAGATATTTTTTCAATCATAGCAAAAGCATCCGAAATTTTAGAGGTGAAAAGTTATGTTATTGGTGGGTTTGTGCGTGATTTTATTTTACAAAGAGGCACTGCTAAAGACATAGATGTTGTGACTATTGGAAATGGTATTGCTCTGGCAAAAAAAGTAGCTTCTTTGTTGCCAAATAAACCCAAAGTTCAGGTCTTTAAAACTTACGGAACAGCAATGCTGCGCTACAAAGATATAGAGCTAGAGTTTGTTGGTGCTAGAAAAGAATCTTATGCAGAAGACAGTAGAAACCCAGAAGTTACAGAAGGAACCCTGGAAGACGATCAAAACAGAAGAGATTTTACAATCAATGCATTGGCAATAAGTTTAAATAATGACGATTACGGTACATTATTAGATCCCTTTAATGGAATTAAGGATTTAGCAAATAAAATCATTAAAACGCCTTTAAATCCAGATATCACCTATTCTGATGATCCATTACGAATGATGCGTGCCATTAGATTTGCAACTCAATTAAATTTTGAAATTGAAGAACATTCCTTAAAAGCAATTGCAAAGAATGCACCACGTTTAGCCATTATTACGAAAGAGCGAATTATTGTAGAATTAAATAAAATAATTGATGCTAAGAAACCTTCAATTGGGTTTTTATTATTAGAAAAAACCAATTTATTGGAAATGATTCTGCCAGAATTAATTGCTTTAAAAGGTGTTGAAGAGGTAGAAGGTCAAAAACACAAAGATAATTTCTATCACACCTTAGAAGTTCTTGATAATATTTCAAGAACTACCGAAGATACTTGGTTAAGATGGGCAGCTTTATTGCATGATATAGGCAAGGCACCTACAAAACGATTTCACAAGAAAATAGGTTGGACTTTTCATGCACATGAATTTGTGGGATCTAAAATGGTCTATAAATTATTCAAACGCTTAAAATTGCCCTTAAACACTAAGATGAAATTTGTGCAGAAGTTGGTGATGTTAAGTTCTAGGCCTATTGTTTTAGCAACCGATGTTACAGATGCTGCTGTAAGAAGGTTGGTTTTTGATGCTGGTGATGATATTGATGCTTTAATGACCTTATGTGAGGCAGATATTACTACAAAGAATCCTAAAAAATTTGAACGCTATCATAAGAATTTTGAAGATGTACGCGAAAAAATAAAAGAAGTAGAAGAACGAGATCATGTGCGAAATTTTCAACCACCTATTAGTGGAGAGGAGATTATGAAAACTTTTAATCTAAAGCCTTGTCGTGAAATTGGTCAGTTAAAAGAAGCTATTAAAGAAGCTATTTTAGAAGGTGAAATTCCTAACAATCATCAAGCATCTTTTGATTTTATGCTAAGAAAAGGACATGAGCTAGGTTTAAAAATTAACTAAGCTTACCCTAGAAATAAATCATCAATTTTTTGAGAACAGTTTTTCCAAGAATGTTCTAATGCTGATTGCCTTACATCTACTGTTTTTGAATCGGCTAGCTTAATTAGTTTCATTACTTCTGTATACGTTGCATCAATGTCAAATAAAAACCCATTGTCTCCGTCTGAAATTACATCTGGACAAAAACCAGTTTTAGAGGCTATCGGAAAACAATTAGACAGCATTGCTTCTAAAACAGGAACAGGCCCACCTTCTAATGTAGATGGAGAAACAAATACATCTATTTTGTTATACACTTCTGGGTATTTACTATAGTCTTCATTATTGTAGTAGGTGAGGTTTGGCATATTTTTCATTTCATCATACTTCTCAAAATTTTCCCAATACCTACCCAAGAGATAAAAAGATCTTTCGGGCATGTTTTTTACCAACTGATATACCATTTCAGGATTTTTTCGTTCTCCAAATGCACTACAAAAACCAACAGAACCTATTTTTCGTTCATGAGGATAAAAGAAATCTGGATCTGAGGCAATATGAATTAATGAAGTTTTATCTGCGTCTAAGCCTGCAGCAATTAGTTCTTGTTGAACCTTAGAGTTTAAGCAAATAACCTTATCTGCTTTATTTAAACACCAAATAACATGACTTTCCGAAAAAGAAAAGGTCCAGTTAGGGTGGGTAAACATCACAATATTTTTTTTGTTTAGAATTTTTGGATTGTGACGCATAGCCCTATAGAAGTACTGATGGAACACAAAAAAATAACCATCGCTATCTGGCAAATCTCGTAGTCGATTATGAAAATAAGCAGTAGCATTGAGACCAGAAAATTTTGCAAGTCGTCTTATTTTTGCACCAAATATCCAATCTTTGTCTGCTTCTCTAGCAACATAGGTAATTGATTTGAAATCACTATTTTTATTTTTTTTGAGAAATTTAGCGTGCAATATCGCTATCAAATATTTCCATTTGAAGAAAAGTGTAAATATGATTTTTTCCAGAAGCATTATTGCAAAGTTTGCATGGTTACCAGCTTATAGTATTCTCCTTTTTTATCCAATAATTCATCATGTTTTCCCTGTTCAACAATTGAACCTTTACGCATCACTACAATATTATCGGCATTTTGTATGGTAGACAATCTGTGAGCTATTACCAATGATGTTCTGTTTTTCATCATTTTTTCTAGGGCTATTTGAACCAATTGTTCAGACTCTGTATCTAGTGCAGAGGTTGCTTCGTCTAAAATCATAATTGGTGGATTTTTTAAGACTGCTCTGGCTATAGATAAGCGTTGTTTTTGTCCGCCAGATAATTTATTTCCACCATCACCAATATTGGTATCGTATTGTTTTGGTAGTTCTTTCACAAATTCATGTGCATTGGCTATCTCAGAAGCATTTCTAATTTCTTCTGCTGTAGCATCCTGTTTTCCAAGTTTAATATTTTCTGAGACAGAATCGTTAAATAAAATAGAATCTTGAGTCACAATCCCCATTAGTCCGAGCAATGATTTTTTAGAAATATCTTTTACATTGTTTCCGTCTACAGTAATACTTCCATTATTTACATCGTAAAAACGAGTCACTAAATTAGCTAAAGTAGATTTTCCACTTCCAGACTGTCCTACCAAGGCTACAGATGTTCCTTTAGGAACTTTCAGAGAAAAATCTTTCAACACATACTCTTCTTGGTATTTGAAAGACACATTTTTAAATTCAATTTCTGAATTAAAATCGGTTTTATCAATAGCATTTGGGCTGTCTTGTAAGGGATCTTGAGTTTCTAAGATATCTAATATTCTTTCTGCAGCAGCATTCCCTTTTTTAATGGTAAAACTTGCTTTGGAAATAGATTTTGCAGGAGTAATGATGTTGTATGCAAGACCAAGAAATGGAATAAAAACAGCTGGAGGTATTGTTTTTTCTACTAAAACTAAATTACCACCATACCATATTAAAACACAGAAAACCATAATACCTAAAATTTCACTAACAGGTCCAGCTAGTTGTGTCCTTATCATTAATTTATTAGAAAATTGTTCAAACTTAGAGGTTGATTTTTCGAATTTTTTATGAAAAACTTTTTCAGCATTAAACCCTTTAATTACTCGTAAGCCAGATAAAGTTTCTTCTAATAAAGATAAGAATGTCCCTTGCTCTCTTTGTACTTTGTCTGATGTCTTTTTTAAATTTTTCCCAATAATATTAATAATGAAACCAGCAACAGGAACAAAAACAAAAATAAAAAATGTTAGTTTTACACTTGCAGATAACATAGAAATAATTGTGATCAAAATCATTATTGGATCTCTAAAAATCAGTTCTAAAATTGATAGAAATGAATAATGAACTTCAATAACATCTGGTCCAATTCTAGCCATAATATCTCCTTTCTTTTTTTCAGAAAAATAGGAGATTGGCAGCGAAATAGTTTTGTGATATAAATCGTTACGAATGTCTTTTAAAACACCATTTTTAAGAAATGTGATGTAGTAAAAAGCTAAATAGCTAAACAGGTTTTTTAATAGAAAAATCACAACAATTAAAAGAACTACAAATAGTAATGTTTTTTCTTGATTTTCACCTACCAACGTTGAAACGTAGTAATTGAAATAATCATTCAAATATTCCATCCCACTTGTGAAGCCTTTAAAAATAGGTTCCTCATACACTATTTTTTCGTCTGTCTTAAATATGACTTGAAATAATGGCATTAAAACTATAAATGACAATGCAGAGAAAATTGCATAAAAAATATTGAATATGATGTTTAAAACCGCATATAGTTTATAAGGTCTTGCATATTGTAATATTTTTTTAAAGTAGATCATTAAATAGCCATTTCAGTTATAATTCTATCAATTTTAGTATCCAATTCTTGTTCTTTTTCAATGGCATTTCCAACAGTATCTAAAGGAGATTGCACACTAAAATAGAATTTTATTTTTGGCTCTGTTCCGCTAGGTCTAGCTGCCACTTTAGTACCGTCTTCTGTATGATAAATTAATACATTAGATTTCGGTAGCTCCATAATTTTTTCTTCTCCAGTACTCATATTCATTTCTGTAGAAGCTTCATAGTCATTTACAAAAGTTACTTTAGACCCGTCTATGTGAGTGAGTGGGTTTTTACGTAAATCTATCATAATTTGTTTAATTTGTTCTGCTCCATCCATCCCTTGCTTTGTAAAAGAAACCAATCGTTCTTTGTAGAAACTATGCTTTGTATAAAGCTCTAGCAAGGTTTCATAAAAAGAACTTCCACCTGCTTTGGCTGCAGCGGCAATTTCACAGGCTAATAATGCAGACGTTACCGCATCTTTATCTCTTACAAAATCTCCTACCATATACCCAAAACTTTCTTCTCCTCCGCCAATAAAATCTTGATCAGGAAAATCTATAATCATTTTAGCAATCCATTTAAAACCGGTTAAACCAATTTTAGTTTCTACACCATAGCTTGTGGCAATATCATTCACCATAGTAGTGGAAACGATAGTAGAGCCAACAAATTGTTTACCGTTAAGCCTTCCTTGTTGTTTCCATTGCTTAATTAAGAAATCTGTCATAACAACCATGGCCTGATTTCCGTTCAATAATTTAATTTTACCACTGGTATCTCTAACAGCAATTCCAATTCTATCACTATCTGGGTCTGTTCCTAAAACAATATCTGCTCCAATTTTTTCAGCAAGATTTATAGCCATTTCAAGTGCTTCAGGCTCTTCTGGATTGGGCGATTTTACCGTTGGAAAATTACCGTCTGGTTCTTCTTGTTCTTTAATGCTGTGCACTTGAGGATATCCAGCTCTTTTTAGAACTTCAGGAATTAATTTCACAGAAGTACCGTGCAACGATGTAAAAACAATTTTTAAATCATCTCTTCCTTGTACATCAAAGGTGCCATTTTTAATAGATGCTTTCCAAAAAGCTTCATCTACTTCAGCACCAATTTCAGAAATTAATGCAGGTTTTGCATTAAAATTAATATCAGAAAAATCTAAGGAATTCACCTCATCTATGATACTTTTATCTTGTGGAGGAACTATTTGACCACCATCTGTCCAATACACTTTATAGCCATTGTATTCTGGCGGATTGTGAGAGGCAGTTAATACAATTCCAGCATGACAGTTTAACTCATTTACAGCAAACGAAAGTTCTGGAGTAGGACGTAAATCTTCAAATACTACCACTTTAATATCATTTGCAGAAAGTACCTCAGCAACCAGTCTAGAAAAGGTGTCACTGTTGTGCCTACAATCGTAAGCGATGGCTACTTTTATTTCTTCGTTAGGATACGATTCTTTTAAGTAATTACTCAGCCCTTGGGTGGCTTTCCCTAAGGTATACTTATTAATACGGTTGGTTCCAGCGCCCATCATTCCTCGCATTCCACCTGTTCCAAACTCTAGATCTTTGTAAAATCGATCTGTTAGATCATTAGAATTAGAGCTAATTAATTGTTGTATTTCTTGTTGTGTTTCAGTATCAAATGTGTCTGAAAGCCATAAGGTTGCTTTGTCTAAAATATTTTTCATTGCTTATAAGTCCAAAATTTATGGAGTTAGTAATTTAGTTTTTCTTTGATTGTGTAATAGTTTTCTGCTTCTTTTGTCTTTAAAATAAGCTCCCCTAAAAAACCGGCTAAAAATAATTGCGTACCCAATATCATACTAACCATTGCAATATAAAACCAAGGATTGTCTGTAATTAAAATGGCTTTCATTCCTTGAGATAATTTATAGAGTTTGGTAACTCCTAAATATCCAGCAGAAAAAAGACCAAAAATAAACATGAGTGTACCCCAAAGACCAAAGAAATGCATGGGTCTTTTACCAAATTTTGATAAAAAAGAAATGGTAATAAGATCTAAAAAACCGTTGATAAATCTACTCATACCAAATTTAGTTTCACCATATTTTCTTGCTTGGTGCTGTACTATTTTTTCGCCAATATTTAAAAACCCTTTGTTTTTTGCCAAAACAGGAATATAGCGGTGCATTTCACCTCTAACTTTTACCGTTTTAATGACTTTGTTTTTGTAAGCTTTTAAGCCACAATTAAAATCATGTAATTGTAAGCCTGATGTTTTTCTTGCCGCCCAGTTAAATAATTTTGAAGGGATGTTTTTTGCAATAATATTGTCGTACCGTTTCTTTTTCCAACCAGAAACTAAATCAAAATTTTCATCAGTAATTAACTTGTACAGTTCAGGAATTTCGTCAGGACTGTCTTGTAAATCAGCATCCATAGTAATAACAACGTTTCCAGCTGCAATTTGAAAGCCAGCATCTAAGGCTTGAGATTTACCATAGTTTTTTTGAAAACGAATGCCTTTTACAGTACTTGTTGTTTTAGAGATTTCTTCAATAACTTCCCAGGAAGTATCCGAACTACCATCATCTATAAAGATCACCTCATATAAAAACTGATTGGACTGCATCATTGATGCAATCCAATCATATAATTCTTTTAAAGATTCTTCTTCGTTAAATAAAGGTATGACTACCGATATGTCCATAAGTGATTATTTACAATGCAAAGTTACACATATTCTTTACACTAAAAATAATTTCTAGTATTGGTCTTCTTCCGTTCTTTTCATAATGGCACCTGCGATGGCAGAAATTACGAAACCAAAAAATGCAGCAGCTACAATACCAATAGCAGATGTAATACCCGGGCTAGAAAAGGTTTCCATCATTGATTTGGAAGCTTCAATTTGTTCTTCAGTCATATTTAATTCTTCCCACGCAACAACTTGTTTTTCCATCATCTGGTTCATAAACTCAGGCTCAATAAAATTCATAAAGATTAAATTATAAATAATCCCTAATAATGCGCTAACAATAGCAATTCCTACACCAATTTTTACAGACTGGCCCCAAGTTATAAGATTGTTGTTTACAGATTTAAAATTTCTTATACCTAAAACTATGATAACAATCATAGCTAAAAAGCCCAAAGTACCTATTCTCCAATCTTGATCTAAGTGGATACCTAATGCATATGCAGCTAAATTTATAAATATAGATGCTACCCCCAGAAGTAATCCGTAATTTAACATTGTACTTTTACTCGAAACTTGATTTTCCATAAATTATTTTTAAATTTTAGTTAGTTTTTCTACAAATATATAGAATTCATTTGTGTCTGTTTGTTATTGTAACAACAACAAAACAATAGATTAGTTACCAATTGGTTACAAAAGTTACATAAAAAAGGAGAAAGTTTCATTTGCTAAGATAAAAATTGGTTGTAAATTTGCCTTGGCAAGTCCTACACAACTAGCTCCCTCGGAATCTCCCAGGGCGGGAACGCAGCAAGAGTACTTGGTTGTAGCAGTGTGATGTAGGTAGCTTGCCTTTTTTTGTGCCAAAAAATTAGACGATACCAATACATTTCTTTATTAAATCATTCCCTCATTAAATCATTTATTTATTAAATCATTATTTCACCTCTCATAAGTATTCATAAGTCTGTTAATATCTAGCAAACTATTTATCTCTAATTCACAGTTTCTTTTTAGATATTTGTTACAACTTAATATTTTTGTTAAACATTCATGTCTAAAATAGTTTTAATTACGGGTGCTTCTTCTGGAATAGGTAAATCTACAGCAGCTTTTTTAGCCTCAAAAAATTATACGGTTTATGGAACTGGCAGAACCCCCAAAAGTACTGCTGATGACCCTTATACACTATTGCCTTTAGATGTTACCAAAATAGATTCTATAGAAAAAGTAATCCAACATATTATAGCTAAAGAAGGACGAATAGATGTATTGGTAAACAATGCTGGTATGGGAATTACGGGGCCTATAGAAGATACTCCAACTGATGAAATGAGAAAAGTTTTTGAGACCAATTTCTTTGGTTCCATAGACATGATGAAAGCAGTATTACCTCAGATGCGCAAACAGCAATCAGGAACTATAATTAATGTAACTTCTATTGCCGGCTATATGGGCTTGCCGTATAGAGGTATTTACTCTGCAACAAAAGGAGCCTTAGATTTGGTGTCTGAAGCCATTAGAATGGAAGTGAAAGAATTTGGCATTCAAATAGCAACCATTGCTCCAGGAGATGTTGCAACCAATATAGCGGCAGGAAGATATCATACACCAGTGTTTGAGAATTCTGCTTACAAAGAAAAGTATCAAGTTAATTTAGATTTAATGGATTCGCATGTAGATAGTGGAATGAATCCAATTAAAATGGCAGAACAGATATATGATGTTATAATTTTAAAACAACCGAATGTACATTATAAAGTAGGTACATTTATGGAGAAATTTTCTATTGTATTAAAAAAAATACTGCCGAGTAAACGTTACGAAAAACTATTAATGAACCATTATAAATTATAATTTACAACTAAACAAATCATATGAAATTTTTTATTGACACCGCCAATTTAGAGCAGATTAAAGAAGCCCAAGCACTCGGTATTTTAGATGGAGTAACTACCAATCCGTCTTTAATGGCCAAAGAAGGAATTACAGGAGAAGCAAATATTATCAATCATTACAAAGCAATTTGTGAAGAAGTAGATGGAGATGTTTCTGCTGAAGTAATTTCTACAGATTTTGAAGGTATGGTAAGAGAAGGAGAAGCATTGGCTGCTTTAAACCCGCAAATTGTGGTAAAATTACCAATGATAACAGATGGGGTAAAAGCGTGTAAATATTTTTCAGACAAAGGAATTAAAACCAATGTAACCTTAGTTTTTTCAGCGGGTCAAGCTTTATTAGCTGCCAAAGCAGGAGCAACTTATGTATCGCCTTTTATTGGTCGTTTAGATGATATTTCTACAGATGGGTTAAATCTTATTTCTGAAATACGCTTAATTTTTGATAATTATATGTATGAAACACAAATTCTAGCGGCATCAGTTAGACATACCATGCATATTATTGATTGTGCAAAATTAGGTGCAGATGTAATGACTGGTCCTTTAAGTGCTATTTATGGATTATTAAAACACCCATTAACTGATATAGGTTTGGCTAAGTTTTTAGCTGATTACCAAAAAGGAAATTAAAATTTACTAAAAAGCATTGCCACTAAATCAGGAAGTTAAAAAAGTAGTTCGCTTTTGAAATTTTCTGATTTTTCTATTTTCATCATTAATTCCTAGATAAAGACAGTAACTTTGCAACTCGCAAATTGTTCAATTTTTTGTAACAAACAATGTATCCGAAGAAAGAATTAGCACAAATTATTATCGCTGCATGTCGCCAATTTGAAATACAAACTGTTGTCATTTCTCCAGGGTCTAGAAATGCACCCTTAACTATTGGTTTTTCTAATCATAAAGATTTTGAAACGCTGAGCATAGTAGATGAGCGTTGTGCTGCTTTTTTTGCCTTAGGAATTGCGCAGCAAACACTAAAACCAGTTGCATTAGTTTGCACCTCAGGTTCTGCCTTGTTAAATTACTACCCAGCAATTGCTGAAGCATATTACAGTCAGATTCCTTTAGTTGTTATTTCTGCAGACAGACCAGCACATTTAATTGACATTGGAGACGGACAAACCATACGTCAAGAAAATGTGTTTAAAAATCATATTTTATATAGCGCAAATTTGAAAGAATTTGATGCTGAAAATTCTATAAAAGCACTTTCAAAAGCATTTTCATTGCTAAGACAAGTAAAAGGGCCAATTCATATTAATGCACCCTTTAATGAGCCGCTATATGAAACTGTAGCTACAATGAATGATTTTCGTTTTATAGCAGAAGAATCAGATCTTCAAGATACCATTGATTACGAAAATTTAGCATCTCAATGGAATTCTGCCAAGAAGAAAATGATTTTAGTAGGAGTTCATTCGCCTAATGCAGCATTAGAAATTTTATTAGACAAAGTTGCCGATGATCCATCGGTATTAGTGTTTACAGAAACTACCTCTAATCTTTACAATAAAAGATTTGTAAATTCTATAGACAATCTTATTTTTAATTTAACAGAAGAAGAGTTTACATCACTTCAACCAGATATTCTATTAACATTTGGTGGAATGATTGTTTCTAAAAAAATAAAAAAGTTTTTACGTAACTATTCACCAAAAGAGCATTGGCATGTGAATGAGTTAAGAGCTTTTGATACCTATCAAGTTCTAAGTAAGCACCTCAAAATAGACAGTCATTCATTCTTTAAACATTTTTGTGAGCTGGTAGATTATGATAATAAGAGTACTTATGAATCTACTTGGACTCATTATAAGCAACGTATCAGAGAAAAACACAACCATTATATTAAAACAGCCCCTTATTCAGATCTAAAAGTATTTGAACAGGTTTTAAAAGTAATTCCAGATTTTTCAGAAGTACAGTTTAGTAATAGTGCCATTATTCGTTATTCTCAACTATTTGAAATGAATTCAACCATTACTGTTTTTTGTAATAGAGGAACTAGTGGAATAGATGGAAGTACTAGTACTGCTCTAGGAGCCGCTTATGCAACACAAAAACCTACAACATTAATTACAGGGGATTTGAGTTTTTTTTATGATAGCAATGCATTGTGGAATAATTATATCCCATCAGATGTTAGAATTGTAATTATTAACAACTCTGGTGGTGGAATTTTTAAAATTATTCCAGGCCCTAAAAAATCTACTGCTCTAAAATACTTTGAAACACCCCATTGTTTAACAGCAGAGCACTTATGTGTAATGTTTGGATTTGAATATAGTACTGCACATAATTTAAAGACTTTAGCAGAAGAGGTAGTAGGTTTTTATGACAAGTCAGATAAACCAAAGGTACTTGAGGTTTTTACACCTAGCGATCTAAATGATTTGGTACTAAAAGAATATATTAACAATTTAAAATAAGAAAGATGGAGTTAGAAATTGGACAAAAAGTTACAATCATTATAGGGAAAGAAACACCACTTGGTTTTGTTGTTTTAATTGAAGAGTCTAAAGAAGGATTGGTATATAAAAGTGAGGTTTTTTCAGATTTAGAAGAAGGTATTACTACCATAGGCTATGTCAAAAACATTAGAGAAGATGAAAAAATCGATATTTCTCTAAGACCACTAGGTTATAGAAATACGATAGAAGATGACAAGGCTAAAATTCTATATCAATTAGTACAAAAAAATGGTGAGATATTACTCACAGATAAAAGCTCTCCAGAATCTATTAAGTTTCATCTTCAAATGAGTAAAAAAGCATTTAAAAGAGCTTTAGGAGCCTTATACAAAGAGAAAAAAGTACTACTTCATCAAGATAAAATAACTCGAGTTTAGTTTCTGTTGTTTAGTAAGCGTTCTACATTTTGATAGTATAAATCAGCATTTGGATCTCTAGGGTCCATTTTTCCGAAGCCTAAACGATATTGTTCTAAAGCAGATTTAAAATCGTTACCGCTTTCATAATATTTACCTAGGTAATAATTACCCATTTCAGAAGTAGGGAAAAGTTTTAAAATCATCTTTCCAAAATCATCTAAATAATCGCCATTTTCTTTATCTAAAATAATATCTTCTATGGCAAAGACATCTTGTTTTCTAATTCCAATATTGGCACCAAATAAAAATTCAATATCTAAATATTTAATTTCTAGGTAAGAGATAGCATCTGGCGGACTTAAATCTTTAATTTTCTCATTATATTCATCTACTGTAATTCCAGAATAAATTTCAAATACTTTAGCAAATGCTCTAGAGATACCTTCTCCAGAAACAGAAGAGGAACTAGGAGAATTTGAGAATTTGTCAAAAACAACATTAAAATTATCTATTTCAATAGATTTAATAAAGTTGCCAAAGTTTTTAATTTTAGCTATTTTTTTACTACTGGCATAAGGATTTCCAGCAAGGTAAAAATAGAAGGTATTGTCTTCTCTACTTAAATTACGTAATTTATAAGAATCAATTTGTGTGTTAATATCTTCAGATAAGCTTGGATTTAAACACAGGTATGCATTAAAAATTGAATATTTTTCTTGTAAAAAGTGAGTTATAAAATTGGCAGTCAAACCTTCACCTACAATTGTTAAAAAGGGAGAGGTTTTATATGTTGCCTCCATAAAAGGCACAAGTTCATCTCTTATAAAACGATAGAATTTTTTAGAATCGGTAGTTAATTCACTAGTAATAATGTCGTAACCAGCATCTTTAGTCCTGGTATCTTTCATGTTAATTCCAACAACTATTTGTTCTGGAGCATTGTCTTGATAAGAGTAGTAATTTGAGGTTCCAACATATAGGTCAAATAATTTATGACCATCCAAAACAATAGCCAATGGAAAATTTGAAATGGAATCTTTATCGTAGCTTTTTGGTAGATAAATAGAGATCTCTCTCGTGTCATTTAATGCTTCTGAATCGTATTTTTTATAAATTGTTTTTTGACCAGAAGTTGATAAAAAAGAAAATAAAATTAAAAGTGAAACAAGTGTTCTCATAAGTAAGGAGTTGTTTTTTTGTTAAAGATATATGTTTTTAAAAAATAAGAGGATATAAATTAAGACAATATCACTTTTGTCAATGAGGAATGTTTTATTTTTACACTCTTACAAAGTGTTATAACTTGTATTACTTTTAGAACGATAAAAATCTAGAATTATGATAGAACCCACATGGATTACAGCCAAGAAGTATGAAGATATCACATATCAGAAATCAAATGGTGTCGCTAGAATTGCATTTAACAGACCCAATGTTAGAAATGCTTTTAGACCAAAAACCACCAGTGAATTATATGATGCATTTTATGATGCGGGTGAAGACACCTCTATAGGTGTTGTTTTATTAACAGGTGAAGGCCCATCAACAAAAGATGGAGTTTATTCATTTTGTTCTGGCGGAGATCAAAAAGCCAGAGGCCACAAAGGTTATGTAGGTGAAGACGGATATCATAGATTAAATATATTAGAGGTGCAGCGCTTAATTAGATTTATGCCAAAAGCAGTAATTGCAGTTGTGCCTGGTTGGGCTGTTGGAGGCGGTCATAGTTTACATGTAGTTTGTGATCTTACATTAGCTTCTAAAGAACATGCTATTTTTAAACAAACAGATGCAGATGTTACCTCTTTTGATGGAGGATATGGTTCTGCATATTTGGCAAAAATGGTTGGACAAAAAAGAGCGAGAGAGATATTCTTTCTGGGAAGAAATTATTCAGCACAAGAAGCCTATGATATGGGTATGGTAAATGCTGTAATTCCTCATGATGAACTAGAAAACACTGCCTATGAATGGGCACAAGAAATTTTAGAAAAATCACCAACTTCTATTAAAATGTTAAAATTTGCCATGAATTTAACCGATGATGGTATGGTGGGCCAACAGGTATTTGCTGGTGAAGCAACTCGCTTGGCATATATGACAGATGAGGCAAAAGAAGGAAGAGATGCGTTTTTAGAAAAAAGAAAACCAAACTTTCCAAAACAATGGATTCCTTAATTAATGACTAACACATAAAACTCAATCATCTTATGAAAATAATTTGTATAGGTCGTAATTACGCCAAACACATAGAAGAACTTGCCAGTGAACGTCCAGATAATCCGGTTGTTTTTTTGAAGCCCGATTCTGCTATTTTACTTAAAAAAAACCCTTTTTTTATTCCACCTTTTTCAAAAGATGTTCATTATGAAGTAGAGGTATTGGTTAAAATTAATAAGGTAGGAAAGCACATTGCCACTAGATTTGCTCATAAATACTATGATGAAATTGGTTTGGGAATAGATTTTACGGCAAGAGATATTCAACAACATTGTAAAGAGAAAGGCTTGCCTTGGGAAAAAGCAAAAGCTTTTGATGGTAGTGCTGTAGTTGGAGAGTTTTATGCGAAATCTCAATTTGATTTAGAAAATATTTCTTTTCAATTAATTAAAAATGAGGAAGTTGTTCAGGATGGAAATACACAGGCAATGCTTTGGAAAATAGATGATCTCATCAGTTATGTCTCTCAATATTTCACCTTAAAGAAAGGAGATATTATCTTTACGGGAACTCCTGCCGGAGTAGGGAAGGTGGTAGAAAACGATGTTTTAGTTGGAAAGATTCAAGATAAAATAGCTTTTGAAATTAGAGTGAAATAAAGAATCTAGGATTCTGAAGAAGGAAAATAACTAAACAGTAAGCACAAAAGTTTTTTATGAATGCAGAAATTATAACTATCGGAGATGAGATACTCATCGGACAAATAGTAGACACAAATTCTCAATGGATTGGAACAGAATTAAACAAAATTGGTGTTTCTGTATATCAAATTTCCTCTATTCAAGATGATGAGCAACATATCTTAAATGCATTTGAGGAAGCTCAGAGTAGAGCAGATATTGTTATTATTACTGGTGGTTTAGGTCCAACTAAAGATGATATCACTAAAAAAACAATTGCAAAATATTTTAATGATGAAAAAGTTATTGAATACCCACAAGTTATAGAACACATTCAAAGAATGTTTAAGAAATATAACATTCCTTATAATAAAGTACAGCAATATCAGGCACAATTACCATCAAAAGCCACCTTATTAATGAATAGAATGGGAACTGCACCTGGTATGTGGTTTTACGAGAACAATACTGTATTTGTTTCTATGCCTGGTGTTCCTTATGAAATGAAAGGCTTAATGAAGCATGAAGTACTTCCAAGAATTCAACAGCAATTTAAGCTTCCTTTTATCATTCATAAAACAATTATGACCTATGGTCAAGGAGAAAGTGTTATTGCCGAACGAATTGAAGATTGGGCAAACAAACTTCCTCATTTTATTAAATTAGCTTATTTACCTTCTTTTGGAAGGGTTCGTTTGCGTTTATCTGCAAAAGGTCCTATTAAAGAGGCTCTAGATGAAAGCTTAGATGAAGTGCTGCAAGAATTGTATGTACTGCTTTCAGATATTATTACAGGTCAAGAAAATGGCGTTACTATAGAAGAGCATGTTGGAAATCTACTAAAGGATACAGGAAAAACTCTTTGTACAGCAGAAAGTGTAAGCGGTGGTAAAATTGCTGCAGCAATTGTTTCGGTAGCTGGGTCTTCAGCCTATTTTAATGGCAGTATCATAGCCTACACATCTAAGATGAAACAAGAGTTGTTGGGTGTCTCGGAAGAAACTATAAAAAAACATTCAGTGGTTAGCTCAGAAGTTGTAAAAGAAATGGCTATTTCTGCAAAAAAGAAAACAACATCAGATTATGCAATTGCAGTTACAGGAAATGCAGGGCCTACAACAGACAAGACTTCGGCAACTGTAGGAGTTGTTTTTATTGCCATTGCATCAGATAAAGGAGTTCATATAGAGGAGTTTAACTTTGGGCAACCAAGAGAAAAAGTAATCAATAGAACTGTAAATAAATCACTACAAATGCTACAACAAGAAATTCTAAAAAAATAACCAAAATTGTTTTTGTAAGATTTTAAAAAAAGTGTAGATTTGCACCTCGTTTAAAGAAAAGAAATTAAAACTGTAAGAAGATGTCTAGAGTTTGTGAATTAACAGGAAAAAAAGCCATGGTAGGAAACAATGTTTCTCATGCTTTGAATAGAACGAAAAGAAAGTTTAACGCTAATCTTATGACAAAGCGTTTTTACATTCCGGAAGAAGACAAATGGGTTACATTAAAAGTTTCTGCTTCTGCGTTAAAAAATATTAATAAGAAAGGAATCTCTGCTGTTATTAAAGAAGCAAGAGAAAAAGGTTTCTTAACTAAGTAATTTTCTAGAAAAGTATAGAAAGATGGCAAAAAAAGGAAACAGAGTTCAGGTAATCTTAGAATGTACAGAACACAAAGCAACTGGTAAACCAGGAACTTCAAGATATATTACAACTAAGAATAAGAAAAATACTCCAGATAGAGTTGAAATTAAGAAGTTCAATCCTATCCTGAAGAAAATGACACTTCATAAAGAAATTAAATAATATAAGAACATGGCAAAGAAATCAGTAGCATCGTTACAGACAGGTTCTAAGAGACTAAGCAAGGCAATTAAGATGATAAAATCTCCAAAAACAGGAGCTTATACATTTGTTGAATCTATTATGGATCCTTCTAAAGTAAATGAATTTTTAGCAAAAAAATAAATTTATTTTACATCATATACACAAGCTACTTTCTAATTAGAGAGTAGTTTTTTTTATGGCGTAAATTTGGTTAAATTTGAAAGCCTTAAATACCGAAAAAAATACATGAGCTTTTTTAAAAAGATATTTTCCAAAGAAAAAAAAGAAACCTTAGATAAAGGGCTAGAGACATCTAAATCTAGTTTTTTCAATAAATTATCTAAAGCTGTAGCTGGAAAATCTAAAGTAGATGACGCTGTTCTTGATAATTTGGAAGAAATATTAGTTTCTTCGGATGTTGGTGTAGCTACCACGCTTAAAATTATTGATAGAATAGAGGCAAGGGTTTCAAAAGATAAATATCTAGGAACAGAAGAATTAAACGGTATTTTAAGAGAGGAGATTGCTGGTTTGTTATCTGAAACCAATCTTGGAAACGATACAGATTTTACCATTCCAGCTAATAAAAAACCCTATGTTCTCATGGTTGTTGGTGTTAATGGCGTAGGAAAAACAACCACTATTGGTAAGTTGGCATCTCAGTTTAAAAAGAAAGGATTAAAAGTTGTTTTAGGAGCCGCAGATACGTTTAGAGCTGCAGCAATAGACCAGTTACAGGTTTGGGCAGACAGAACAGGGGTTCCTCTTGTTCGTCAAGAGATGGGGTCAGATCCTGCTTCTGTAGCTTTTGATACGCTTACTTCAGCGGTTTCTCAAAATGCAGATGTTGTAATTATAGATACTGCAGGCCGTTTGCATAATAAGGTTAATTTAATGAATGAATTAACGAAGATTAAACGGGTTATGCAAAAAGTTGTAGATGATGCTCCGCATGATGTATTATTAGTCTTAGACGGTTCTACCGGTCAGAATGCCTTTGAGCAAGCAAAACAATTTACCCTAGCTACAGAAGTAAACTCGTTGGCTATTACTAAACTAGATGGTACAGCTAAAGGTGGTGTTGTTATTGGTATCTCAGATCAATTTAAAATACCAGTTAAATATATTGGTATTGGTGAAGGAATTGATGATTTACAAGTCTTTAATAAACACGAGTTTGTAGATTCTTTTTTTAAGTAATTGCTATAACAATGATCAGTATTATAAGTTACTAATTATCTTTACTGTGTGGATTTATTCAATCAAAATACAATACAAAACATTCTTCCTTTTGATGGCGAGGCCATTTACAAAGGAGTAATTTTTTCAAGAAAAGAATCTGAGGCACACTACAAAAATTTATTTGAAGAGATTCCTTGGGAAAACGATCAGGCTATTGTTTTTGGGAAACATTATATTACCAAAAGAAAGGTAGCTTGGTTTGGAGATAAACCCTACAGTTATAAATATTCTGGAATCACCAAACAAGCACATATTTGGACGCCAGAATTATTACAACTCAAACAAAAAATTGAGGAAATCTCTACTACTAGCTATAATTCATGTTTGTTAAATTTATATCATACAGGAGATGAAGGCATGGCATGGCACAGTGATGCAGAAAAGACTCTTTTAGACAACGGCACCATCGCTTCAGTAACCTTGGGTGCCGAGCGTAAGTTTTCCTTTAAACACAAAGAAAGCAAACAGCGGATTGATGTTTTACTAGAAAATGGAAGCCTCTTATTAATGAAAGGAACCACTCAAAAAAATTGGCTCCACAGACTTCCACCAACAAAAAAAGTATTTTCTCCAAGAATAAACCTTACTTTTAGAACTGTAATTTTATAAAGATTTGGCAAACAATCAAGACTCTATTAACCTCAATAAATTTATTAGTGCAACAGGAATTTGCTCTAGAAGAGATGCAGAAAAATTAATTGTAGAAGGCAGAGTAACCATAAATGGAAAAGCAACACAACTTGGCAATCGAGTAGTAGAAGGAGATGATGTTAAAATAGATGGAAAAGCACTAGCGCCAAAACCAACAACAAGGTATATTGCTTTAAATAAACCAGTTGGTATTGTTTGTACTACAGACTCTAAGGAGCGTAAAAATATTATAAAATACATAAACTATCCAGAAAGGTTATTCCCAATAGGCAGGTTAGATAAACCATCAGAAGGTTTAATTTTTTTAACCAATGACGGCGATATTGTCAATAAGATTTTAAGAGCAGGAAACAATCATCAAAAGGAATATCACGTTACTGTAGATCGCTTAATAACCGATGATTTTATAAAAAAAATGGCCAACGGAATTCCTATTTTAGAAACAATTACACAAAAATGTACTGTTGAGAAAATAAGCAATTACCAATTTAAAATTGTGCTTACCCAAGGTTTAAACAGACAGATTAGAAGAATGTGCGAGTATTTAAGTTATGAGGTTACAAAGTTGCAGCGAACCAGAATAATGAGTGTTAGTCTATCTGGATTGGCATACGGAGACTGGCGAGAACTTAGTTTAAAAGAGATAGATACCATCAATCAATTAATAGCTGCCTCTTCTAAGACAGCAGAAGCTTCTAAAGATCAAAATAAGAGAAAAGAGTTTGGAAGAAAACGCAGTAACTTCAATAGAAACAAAAGAAAATCTTAAGAATCTTTTACAAGCAGTCATTTACTGTTTTGTGTATCTTTGCCAACGATGAAATTTGAACTAAAGAGCAAAGACCCCAAGAGTAAAGCAAGAGCCGGAAAAATTACAACAGATCATGGTGTGATAGAAACTCCAATTTTTATGCCTGTAGGAACTGTAGGGACTGTAAAAGGTGTACATCAGACAGAATTAAAAGAAGAGATCAATCCAGATGTTATTTTAGGGAATACCTATCATTTATACTTAAGACCAAAAATAAAAATTTTGGAACAGGCAGGTGGCTTGCATAAGTTTATGAATTGGGATCGTAATATTTTAACAGACAGTGGTGGATATCAGGTATACTCATTATCAGGAAGAAGAAAAATTAATGAAGAAGGGGTAAAGTTTAAGAGTCATATAGACGGATCTATGCATTTTTTTACGCCAGAAAATGTGATGGAAGTTCAGCGAAGTATTGGAGCAGATATTATTATGGCTTTCGACGAATGCACACCCTATCCGTGCGATTATAATTATGCCAAACGATCTATGCATATGACACATCGATGGTTAAAAAGATGTTTGACTCACTTAGATAGAACACCTTTAAAATATGATTACAATCAAACATTTTTTCCAATTGTACAAGGAAGTACTTACAAAGATTTAAGAAAGCAATCTGCAGAATTTATTGCTTCTGTTGAGGCAGAAGGAAACGCTATTGGAGGGCTTTCTGTGGGCGAACCAGCTGAAGAGCTATATGCAATGACAGAAATAGTTTGTGAAATTCTACCCGAAGACAAGCCAAGGTATTTAATGGGGGTAGGAACACCTATCAATATTCTAGAAAACATAGCCTTAGGCGTAGATATGTTTGATTGTGTGATGCCTACTAGAAATGCTAGAAATGGAATGTTATTTACAGCTCATGGAAGCATCAATATTAAAAATAAAAAATGGGAAAATGATTTTTCAGCCATAGATGATATGGGGATTACCTTTGTAGATACCCTGTATAGCAAAGCTTATTTAAGGCATTTGTTTGCATCAAAAGAATTATTAGGAAAACAAATTGCCTCAATTCACAACTTAGGGTTCTATCTTTGGTTAACTAGAGAGGCAAGAAAACATATTATAGCAGGAGATTTTGCTGTTTGGAAAGACAAGATGGTCCATCAGATGAATAAAAGATTATAGTGAAAAAATTAGACTGGTACATATTAAAAAGATATTTGGTAACCTTTTTGTTTACCTTACTTATTTTGATTCCTATTGCAGTTGCAATAGATATTTCTCAACGAGTAGACAAATTTTTAGCTCATAGCGATTTAAGTGTTGGTCAAATTATAGATGAATATTACAAGAATTTTATTATCTACTATGCAAATACATTTATGCCTTTGGCATTGTTTATTGCAGTAATATTATTTACCTCAAAACTTTCAAGCAATACAGAAATTGTAGCCATGACCAATGCTAGAATTTCATTTACTAGATTCTTATATCCCTATATGATTGGTGCAACTTTGGTTACAGCAATGGCCCTTGCAATGAATCATTTTGTAGTTCCTAAGAGTAGTAAAGAAAGAAAAAAATTTGAAAAAGAATTTTTCAATAAAAAAAGATGGAAAGATGATATTGTTGAAAATTTTAGTTTACAACTAAACGACAGTACCTATATGTATCTTAAAAGTTATAGTTTTAAATCTTCTCAGGGGAGTTATTTTTCTACAGAGAATTACAAGGGTATTGAATTAGTTCAGAAACTAACTTCAGACAATATTCGATGGATAGAAAAAGACAGTACATTTAAATTAACACGTTATAAATTAAGAAAAATTTACGAAGATAGAGATAGTATTTCTTCAGGAATAACCTTGGATACCACCTTTGCGTTTACTCCAAAAGACTTTTTGTACAAATCTGCACTAGCTCAAGAAATGCCCTCTGATGAACTATCTGCATTCATAAAGATTTCTAAAAAAAGAGGTGTTAAAAATTTAAATGCCTACTTAGTTGAGTTTCATAAAAGAACCAGTTTGCCCATAGCTAGTTATATTTTAACCATAATTGCTGTGGCCTTAGCTTTTAAGAAAAAAAGAGGAGGTATAGGAGTTAATTTAGGAGTTGGGGTTAGTATTATGTTTGTCTATGTTTTCTTCTTAAAAGTAGCTGAAGTTCTTGGAGCTGTTGCTGGGGTTAATCCATTGTTATACGTGTGGATACCCAATATTATTTTCGGATTGTTAGCACTTTATCTTTATCTAAATGCAAAAAAGTAATCTAAAACATTATGTACACCTTCATCTAATTGTTTTTATTTGGGGTTTTACTGCTATTTTAGGAAAATTAATATCTATAGATGCCATTCCATTAGTTTGGTTTAGGATGTTGTTGGCTTCTTTATTTATAGCAGTCTATTTTTTAATTAAAAACAACTCATTTAGTCTAGATAAGAAATCGCTTTTTAAGTTTTTTTTATCTGGTGTTTTAATAGCACTTCACTGGATTACATTTTTTAAAGCCATTAAAGTTTCCAATGTTTCTGTGGCTTTGGTAACTATGAGTACTGGTGCTTTTTTTACATCATTTATAGAACCATTTTTCTATAAGAGAAAAATAAAAGCCATTGAAATTATTTTAGGCCTTATGGTAATAGGAGGCTTGTACATTATCTTTAGTTTTGAATCTCAGTATACCTTAGGAATTGTATATGCTTTAATTTCTTCTTTTTTAGCAGCGTTATTTTCTGTACTAAACGGTTTGTTTGTTAGAAAACACAATGCCTCACTTATTTCTTTTTATCAATTGTTTTTTGGGGCCTTATTTATTACTGTATTTTTATTTTTTCAAGGATCTTTTACAGCAGATTTTTTCATCTTACCAAGTAAAGACTGGATGTATCTTTTACTATTAAGTAGCGTTTGCACCGCTTATGCATTCATAGTTTCAGTAGATGTAATGAAACATTTAACACCCTATACTGTAATGCTTACTGTAAATTTAGAGCCTGTTTATGCAATTATTTTAGCATTGATTGTTTTTGGTGAAAGTGAAGAAATGAATTCGGAGTTTTACCTAGGTGCTGGTATTGTTTTGTTTGTGGTATTGTTAAACGGTCTTCTTAAAAATATGAAAAGTATTCTAAAAAAAGTAGGAAAGCTATCACCATCAAAAAAATAAAATTCATTGTAAAATGACACAATTTTTGTAGTAAGTTTGTAACATTGAATGTTCGATTTTTATAGATCGATTTTATAGAAAATTAATGACCAAACTATGGAATATTTAGACTTCGAATTACCTATTAAAGAGCTAAAGGAGCAGTTAGGAAAATGTTATGAAATTGGAGTAGATAGTGATGTTGATGTCATAGCAACTTGTAAAAAAATTGAGAAAAAGCTAGAAAAAACAAAAAAAGAGATCTACAAAAATTTAACGCCTTGGCAAAGAGTTCAACTGTCTAGACATCCAAACAGGCCATATACCTTAGACTATATTAAAGCTATTTGTGGAGATACCTTTATGGAATTGCACGGAGATAGAAATGTAAAAGATGACAAGGCAATGATTGGTGGTTTAGGTAAAATAGGCGACCAGTCTTTTATGTTTATCGGTCAGCAAAAAGGATACAATACTAAAACACGTCAGTACAGAAATTTTGGGATGGCAAACCCAGAAGGATATAGAAAAGCATTACGCTTAATGAAAATGGCTGAAAAATTTGGAATACCAGTGGTTACTTTGTTGGATACTCCAGGAGCTTACCCAGGATTGGAAGCAGAAGAAAGAGGTCAGGGAGAAGCCATTGCTAGAAATATTTTAGAAATGACCCGATTAAAAACACCTATAATTACTATTGTAATTGGTGAAGGTGCCTCTGGTGGAGCTGTAGGTATTGGAGTAGGTAATAAAGTGTATATGATGGAAAATACTTGGTATACTGTTATTTCACCAGAATCTTGTTCTTCAATTTTATGGAGAAGTTGGGAATATAAAGAACAAGCAGCCGCTGCCTTAAAATTAACTGGTGAAGACATGAAGCGTTTGAAGTTAATTGATGGAATTATAAAAGAACCTGTAGGTGGTGCACATTCAAATAGAGAAGGTGCTTTTGAAGCAGTAAAAAATACTATTTTAAGTTCTTTTGAAGAATTAAAAGAGTTATCAGAGGAAGAGCTAGTGATCTCCAGAATGGAAAAGTATGCTCAAATGGGTGTTTATAAAGAATAAGCTATCGTATTGTGTAAGAAAACAAAAAAAAGTTGAGAGTTTTCTCGGCTTTTTTTTGTTTTAAATTCCAGGTAATGTATTTAGCATTTCTTTTAATGTGGGGTTTGCTGGGCTTTTAGCATTGCTATCAACAATATTTCCTTTGGGGTCTATTAAGATAAACCGAGGAATACTTCTAATCATATATTCTCTAGAAAAACGAGCATCATCTTTTCCGGCCCATAATTGAATTCCGGTTAAGTTTTTTCCTTTCACCATTGTAGTCCATTTATTACGAGCTTTTTCCCAACTTCCGTTAGACCGCCTATCATCATCAGTAGAAATACTTACAAAAGAAATATTTTTGTCTTTGTATTCTTCTTCCAGTATTTTTAAATAAGGAATTTGTGCGATACAGGGTTTGCACCATGTTGCCCAAATATCTATATATACATAATTGCCTTTAAAGTCTGAAAGGGAAGATGTTCCTCCTTTATAGTTTTCATAGTCAGAAAAATCAGGTGCTTTATTTCCTTTTTTTAATTTTTCTTCACTAATTTTTTGTGCTAAAATCTGGGCATGCATTACATCATAATTATCTTCTAATTTTTTAAAAAAGTTCTCATTTTGGTCATCAGAATCTTTTACCATTGTTTTATTAGCATTGCTATAAAGATCAGAAATGCTGTCCATTCCTTTTCTAAAGTAATTTACTTTATTTAAAAACGCTTCTTTCTCTAAGATCATAAATCCTTCAATACTCCCCGAAGTTTGACCGAAATTAAACCTACTCACAAATAAGTTATTACTGTCTGCGCCTTCATCATTTCCTATGTATTTAAAACTTTTAAAAAAACTTGAAGCTTTACTGGTTAACTTTAGGTGAAAACCATTCTTTAAAAAAACAATTCCTTTGCCATTATTTGGAGAAAATATGTTGTGAAGCTTGGCCTCTGGTACATGTAAGGTGTCATTAAAACTACCATCTTTTGCAATTTTGATAGATTTTTTAAATCCCTCACCCAGTATTGTCATAACAGAATCTTTGGAGTTTTCTATGGTTCCACTAAATGTTAAGTAGTCTTTAGGGTGTTCTGATTTACAGGAGCTTAACACAGTCACTAGTATGATTAATATACCTATTCTTCTCATTCAATTAATATTTAAACTTTTTCAAAGATAAAAACTATTTGAATAGAAAAATTGTTAAAATTTGTTGCACAATCAACATCGTTTGTAGACTTTTACAAGTACAATCAATCTTTATGAATGTAACACACATAATAGACTCTAATCCGCTAGATCTTAGTATTGTACAGGATGTATTAGTGCATAATAAAAAAATATCACTTTCTGAAAGTGCCAAAGATCGTATTAAAAAATGCAGAACTTATTTAGACCATAAAATGATATCTGTTTTAAAACCCATTTATGGAATTAATACTGGGTTTGGTGCTTTGTATAATGTAGAAATTAAAGGAGAAAATTTACAGAAGTTACAAGAGAATTTAGTGATGAGTCATGCTTGTGGAACCGGAGATGAGGTTTCAAATGAAATTGTGAAATTAATGCTATTATTAAAGATACAGTCTTTAAGTTATGGGTATTCAGGAGTACAATTAGCAACCGTAAATCGTTTAATTGATTTCTATAATAATGATATTTTTCCTGTAGTTTATGAGCAAGGCTCATTAGGTGCTTCAGGAGATTTGTCACCATTAGCACATCTAGCGCTGCCATTAATTGGGTTGGGCGAGGTAAAATTTAAAGGAGAGCGAATTTCTGGTCAAGAAATCTCAGAACGTTTTGGTTGGAAGAAAATAAACCTTCAATCTAAAGAAGGCTTGGCACTGCTAAACGGAACGCAGTTTATGTCTGCCTACGGAATTTACAATCTATTAAAGGCACATAAACTTTCTTATTTGGCAGATTTAATTGGCACAATTTCTTTAGAAGCTTTTGATGGAAGAATAGAGCCATTTAACGAGTTAGTTCATCTAGTTCGTCCTCATGATGGTCAATTAAAAACAGCTAAAAGAGTACGAGATTTCTTGGAAGATAGTCAACTAATTACTCAAGAGAAACAACACGTACAAGATCCTTATTCATTTAGGTGTATTCCGCAAGTTCACGGAGCAACTAAAGACACTATTAAATTTGTAACAAAAACCTTTTTAACAGAAATTAATTCAGTAACCGATAATCCTAATATTTTCATAGAAGAAGATACCATTATATCTGGCGGAAACTTTCACGGTCAGCCTTTAGCATTAGCCTTAGATTTCTTAGCAATTGCATTGGCAGAATTAGGAAATATTTCTGAACGAAGAACCTATCAATTGGTTTCTGGTCATAGACATTTACCTCCATTTTTGGTATCTAATCCTGGGTTAAATAGTGGTTTTATGATTCCGCAGTATACAGCTGCAAGTATTGTAAGCCAAAACAAACAATATGCAACACCAGCTAGTGTAGATTCTATAGAATCAAGTAACGGACAGGAAGATCATGTGAGTATGGGAGCCAATGGTGCTACCAAATGCAAAAAAGTAGTTGATAATATTCAAACTGTGTTAGCTATTGAATTGTTTACAGCTTCACAAGGCTTGTCTTTTGGAAAAGCAACTAGCTCTCCATTTTTAGAATCATTTATAAACTCATTTAGAAAAGAAGTTTCTATTGTATCACACGATAGAGTCATGCATCATGATATTATGAACGCCTCTAGGTTTATTACTTCTTTAGAAATAGATTCTGAAGAGCTATTTTAAACACTTGTCTTTTTGAGACTTCTTGTATTTATAAATATATTATATAATTAAAAACCCCAAACAAGTGTTTGGGGTTTTTAGTTATTCTTCAGCCTCAGTTCTTTTCTCTTTGACTTTTTTTCCTTTTTTAATTTTAATGGTCAGCTCATTTTTTTGTTCATCTAAATCCATGGTAATGGTGTCACCTTCTGTTAATTTAGAATTCACAATTTCTTCTGCCAGGGCATCTTCAATATATTTCTGGATGGCTCTTTTTAAAGGGCGTGCTCCATACTTTTTATCAAAACCTTTATCTGCTATGTAATCTTTTGCTTTCTCGCTTAGCTTTAATGTATAGCCTAAATCTAAGATTCTATGCAACAGTTTATCTAGCTCAATATCAATAATAGAATGAATATCTTTTCTTTCTAAGGCATTAAATACCATTACATCATCAATTCTGTTTAAGAACTCAGGAGCAAAAGATTTTTTTAGAGCACCTTCAATAATTCCTTTGGCATGCTCATCTGATTGATTGTTTCTAGCAGCTGTTCCAAAGCCAACCCCAGCACCAAAGTCTTTTAATTGGCGAGCACCAATATTAGAAGTCATGATAATAATGGTATTTCTAAAATCAATTTTTCTACCCAAACTATCCGTAATATGTCCATCATCTAAAATTTGTAATAACATATTAAAAACATCTGGATGCGCTTTTTCAATTTCATCTAATAAAACAACTGCATATGGTTTTCTGCGAACTTTTTCTGTTAATTGGCCACCCTCTTCGTAGCCAACATATCCTGGAGGTGCTCCAATTAACCTAGAAATTGCAAATTTCTCCATGTATTCACTCATATCTATTCTAATTAAAGAATCGTCAGAGTCAAATAATTCACGAGCCAATACTTTCGCTAATTGAGTTTTACCAACCCCGGTTTGTCCTAGGAAGATAAAAGAACCAATAGGTTTGTTAGGATCTTTTAACCCAACTCTATTTCGTTGAATTGCTTTCACAACTTTAGAAACAGCTTCATCTTGGCCAATTACTTTTCCTTTAATCATTTGAGGCAATTCACCCAATCTATGACTTTCAGCTTCGGCAACTCTATTTACAGGGATCCCTGTCATCATAGAAACAACTTCCGCTACATTGTCTTCACTAACAAGCTCTCTATTTGATTTAGAATCATCTTCCCATTGTTTTTGAGCAGAATGTAACGCAGCTTCAATATTTTTTTCATCATCACGTAATTTTGCTGCTTCTTCATATTTTTGACCATTAACAGCTTTTGTTTTCCGATCTCTAATAACAGTCAATTGTTTTTCTAATTCCAATACCTGCTCAGGAACCACAATACTAGTAATATGGATTCTAGATCCTGCTTCGTCTAAAGCATCAATGGCTTTGTCTGGCAAATACCTGTCGGTCATGTATCTGTTTGTTAACTTCACACAAGCTTCAATTGCTTGATCTGTGTAGTTTACATGATGATGGGCTTCATATTTTTCTTTAATATTATGTAATATTTGTATGGTTTCTTCAACGCTGGTAGGGTTTACAATAATCTTTTGAAAACGTCTTTCTAGCGCCCCATCTTTTTCGATATTTGTTCTGTACTCATCTAAAGTTGTAGCGCCAATACATTGAATTTCGCCTCTTGCTAAGGCAGGTTTGAGCATGTTAGAAGCATCTAAAGATCCAGTTGCGCCACCGGCACCAACAATGGTGTGAATTTCATCAATAAATAAAATGATATCTTCATTTTTCTCCAACTCATTCATTAGGGCTTTCATGCGTTCTTCAAACTGACCTCTGTATTTTGTACCTGCAACTAAACTTGCCAGATCTAAAGAAACAATTCTTTTATCGAAAAGAATGCGTGATACTTTTCTGTTTACAATTCGCAATGCAAGTCCTTCAGCAATGGCAGATTTACCAACACCAGGTTCTCCAATTAACATTGGGTTATTTTTCTTACGTCTACTCAAAATTTGAGAAACACGTTCTATTTCTTTATGACGACCAACAACAGGGTCTAATTTCCCGTTTTCGGCTAAAAAAGTTAAGTCTCTACCAAAATTATCTAATACAGGTGTTTTAGATTTTTTATTGGGTTTGCTTTTTTGTGATTGATCATAAGGGTTGGGTTTCTCTGAAGCAAATTCGTTGTCATCAGAAGGTGTTTCTGAAATTGGGCTAACGGGTAAATCATCATCAGTAGTATCGGTATGCAGTTCTTTATACAAAGCTTTTGCTTGATCGTAATCTACATCGTATTTATTTAATAATTTTGTTGATGGATCATTTTCGTTTCTTAAGATACACAGTAGCAAATGAGCTGTATCTATAGCATCACTTTGATATAATTTGGCTTCTAAAAATGTTGTTTTTAATGCTTTTTCTGCTTGCCTGGTTAAGTGAAGGCTCTTTTTCTTGTTTCCGTCAACAATACTAGGTGCCGCGGGGTTTAATTGCTCAAGTTTTCTTCGCACCAACTCTAGGTCTATTTGAAACGTTACTAGAATTTCAATTGCTTTTCCGTCTCCTTTTCTAATTAAGCCAAGGAGTAAGTGTTCAGTTCCTATAAAATCATGGCCTAATCTTAGGGCTTCCTCTTTACTGAAAGTTATCACATCTCTTACTTTGGGTGAAAAATTATCGTCCATATATTGGGTTTTCTATTTGTAAATTTAATTCTTTTTTATATAAAAAAGTGCAAAAAGAATGCCATCCATGATAAACTGTCATTTTGACCCTAAAAACACAGTCAGAAAGGCTTGTAAATCAAGGGGGTAAATCAACTAAAAAATTTATCAATAAATGTTAATAACTATAGGCTTTTAGGACGCTATTATGTTGCTTAAAAATAGGAATTATACTATCTTGCTTGTTATTAAAAAATCAGTAAAAAATAAACAATAAACTTAAGGTATGGCAGAGGGAGAAAAGTTGATTCCTATTAACATTGAAGAGCAGATGAAATCTGCATACATTGATTATTCAATGTCCGTAATTGTTTCCAGAGCATTGCCCGATGTAAGAGATGGTTTAAAACCTGTTCACAGAAGAGTTTTGTATGGGATGCACGAGTTAGGTATTAAGGCTACAGGATCTTATAAAAAGTCTGCAAGAATTGTTGGAGAGGTGTTAGGAAAGTATCACCCACACGGAGATACATCTGTGTATGATTCAATGGTTCGTATGGCACAAGAATGGAGTCAGCGATATATGATGGTAGATGGTCAAGGTAACTTTGGTTCTGTTGATGGAGATAGCCCCGCAGCAATGCGTTATACGGAGGTTAGAATGCAAAAAATATCTGAAGACATGTTGTCTGATATTGAGAAAGATACGGTAGATCATCGATTAAATTTTGATGATACTTTAGAAGAGCCTACTGTGTTACCAACTAGAATTCCAAATCTTTTAGTAAATGGAGCTTCTGGAATTGCCGTTGGTATGGCAACAAACATGGCACCACACAATTTAACAGAAGTTGTGAATGGGACCTTAGCTTATATTGAAAATAGAGATATTGACATAGACGAGTTAATGCAGCACATAAAAGCACCAGATTTTCCAACAGGAGGAATCATTTATGGTTACGATGGTGTAAAAGATGCTTTTCATACCGGTAGAGGACGTATTGTAATGCGTGCAAAAGCAGTTATTGAAGAGGTAAAAGGACGCGAGTGTATTATCGTCACTGAAATTCCTTATCAGGTTAATAAAGCAGAAATGATTAAAAAAACTGCTGAATTAGTAAATGATAAGAAATTGGATGGGATTTCTAATATTAGAGACGAGTCTGATAGAAATGGAATGCGAGTTGTATATGTCTTAAAAAGAGATGCAATTCCTAATATTGTTTTAAATAAATTATACAAGTATACAGGTCTTCAAACATCATTTAGTGTTAATAATATTGCACTTGTAAATGGTCGTCCAGAACAATTAAACCTGAAGCAGTTAATTCATTATTTTGTTGAACATAGGCATGAGGTAGTTGTAAGAAGAACAAAATACGAATTAAAGAAAGCAGAGGCAAGAGCTCATATTTTAGAAGGGCTAATAATTGCTTCTGATAATATTGATGAGGTAATAAAAATTATTAGAGCTTCTAATAATGCAGATCTAGCTCGTGAAAGTTTAATTGCAAGATTTGAATTATCTGAAATTCAAGCCAAAGCAATTGTTGAAATGCGTTTGCGTCAATTAACCGGTCTAGAACAAGACAAGTTAAGAGCAGAGTTTGATGAAATTATGAAAACCATCATTGATTTGAAAGATATCCTAGACAATGAGCCTAGACGTTATCAAATTATTACAGATGAATTAATTCATGTAAGAGATAAGTATGGTGATGATCGTCGTTCAGTAATTGAATATGCTGGTGGAGACATGAGCATTGAAGATATGATTCCAGACACTAAGGTTGTGGTTACCATTTCTAATGCAGGATATTTAAAAAGAACAAATCTAGACGAATACAAAGTTCAAAATAGAGGAGGTAGAGGGCAAAAAGGAGTGGCTACTAGAAATGAAGATTTCTTAGAACATTTGTTTGTTGGAACTAACCACCAATACATGTTGTTCTTTACCCAGAAAGGTAAAGTGTTTTGGATGCGTGTCTACGAAATTCCAGAAGGAGGTAAAAACTCTAAAGGAAGAGCAATGCAAAACCTAATTAATATAGAGCAAGACGATAAGGTAAAAGCATTTTTAGTTACTCAAGATTTAAAAGACGAAGAATATATTAACAACCATTATGTTATAATGGCAACTAAGAAAGGACAGGTAAAGAAAACTTCTTTAGAACAATATTCTAGACCTAGAACAAATGGTATTAACGCAATTACTATTCGTGAAGGTGATGAGTTGTTAGAAGCTAAATTAACATCAGGAGATAGCCAAGTAATGTTGGCGTTAAAATCTGGTAAATCTATTCGTTTTGAAGAAGCCAAAACAAGGCCAATGGGAAGAACAGCCTCTGGTGTGAGAGGAATTACTCTTGCTCATGAAAACGATGAGGTAATAGGTATGGTTGCTGTAAATGATATGGAGAGCAACATTCTTGTAGTGTCTGAAAGAGGGTACGGAAAACGATCTAAATTAGAAGATTATAGAATTACAAATAGAGGTGGTAAAGGTGTTAAAACATTAAACATTTCAGAAAAAACAGGTAATTTAGTAGCCATTAAAAATGTAGATGATTCTAATGATTTAATGATTATTAATAAGTCAGGAATAACCATTAGAATGGCTGTAGAAGACTTACGTGTGATGGGAAGAGCTACACAAGGAGTTAAGCTAATTAACATCAAAGACTCGGATAGTATTGCCGCTGTGGCCAAGGTAATGCATGAAGAAGAAGAGGAAGAAGAGATTACAGAAGAGACTTCTGAAGAAGGCGAAAACACCTCTGAAACTGAGAATAATACAAACGAGAACCAAGAATAAAAATTATAGAATTAAATTTAACTTAAGATGAAAACCAAGGTATTTGCACTTGTATTGGGATTGATAACTATTTCCACTTTTGCACAAAAAAACGAATTAAAAACAGCAGATAAAGCTATTAAAATTAAAGATTATTCTGCAGCAATGACCGCCGTTACAGCCGCTGAATCTTTACTTTCTAAGATGGATGATAAATCTAAAGCAAAGTTTTACTTTTTAAAAGCACAGGCTTATTTTGGAAAGAAAGATTATCAAACAGCCGCTAATACTTTTGAAAAGTTATTCGGTTTAGAAGATCAAATAGGGAAAAAAAGGTATACAGAATTAGCCAGAACTATTCAAAGTAAAATGGTACAAGACGTATATCAACAAGCAAGTGACCAGTATGCAGCTAAAGATTATAAAAATGCAGCTAATAATTTTTATTTATCATATATGCTCAGTCCATTAGACACAGTATTTATATACAATTCAGCTGTTAGTTTTTCATTAGCTAAAGAATATGAAAGTTCTTTAAAGTATTATAAAGAGTTAAAAGATATAGGATATACAGGCATTACAACTTTATATTTTGCAACAAGTAAAGATTCTGGTTTAAAAGAAAATCTTGGAACTAAAGGAAATAGAGATCTTCAAGTTAAGTTAGGTCTTTATAAAGATCCTGTAAATGAGCAAACCGAATCAAAAACAGGTGATATTATCAAAAACGTTGCTTACATATTAAAAACACAAGGAAAAACAGATGAGGCGATTAAGGGAGTTGAAGAAGCTAGAAAACTTTATCCTAAAGACATCAACTTGATTTTAACTCAAGCAGATATTTACTTTCAATTGAAAGACATGAACAAGTACGGAGAGTTAATGGAGCTAGCAATAAACATAGATCCTACAAATCCTAAATTATTTTTTAATCTAGGAGTAATAAGTTTTGATCAGGGTAAAATTGAGGAGGCTAAAAAGAATTATGAAAAAGCGATTGAGTTAAAAGAAGATTATGGAGATGCTTATTTAAATTTAGCAGTAGTAATCATGAATCAAGAAAAAGCAATCGTAGACGAAATGAATAATAACTTATCTGACTTTGATAAGTATGATGAGCTACAAGAAAAGCAAAGAGGTGTTCATAGAGAAGCATTGCCATATCTAGAAAAAGCAGATAAATACAGCAGAAGTATCAATACAGTTCAGTTTTTGATGAATATTTATCAAACCTTAGAGATGGATGAAAAAGCGACGAAGTTTACTGATTTGTATAAACAAATGAGAGATTAATAATTTATCTATACTATCTATTTGATAGAACATAAAAAAAGCCAAGGTATATACGTTGGCTTTTTTTTTATATAATTTTTTTGATAACCCTCAATTTGTGACTGTGCAATTTGGTATCTACATTATAAATACCACTATGGTCTAATGTATCAATTCTAACCTTACCATGTGCATGAATAATATTGTAATTATCCATAATAATTCCAACATGAGTTATGATGCCTTCGTCGTTGTCAAAAAATGCCAAATCACCAGGTTCAGCTTCTTCAATAAAACTTAAAACCTCACCTTGTGTTGCTTGGTCTTTAGCATCTCTAAGAAGAGAGTAGCCGCAAAGTTTATAAACCAATTGTGTAAACCCAGAACAATCTATTCCAAAAGGAGTTTTTCCACCCCATAAATATGGAGTGTTTAAAAATTGAAATGCTTTTTGAAGGATTTCTTTTTTAGCTAACTTTTCTGAATAAATACTGCCATCGTAATAAAAGTCTTGTGCGCCAATTGTAAAATGCTCATCTTTATAAAAAGGAAGTCTAGACCCTATAGAAATAGTACTTAAGTGATTTTCTTTAGTGGTTACAAAATCTATGATTTCAGAAGAATAATGATGTTTAGAATAGGATAGTTTATCAAAAGTTTCTTCGTCAATTTCAAGATATTGCTTGTTGTCTATATATCCCTCATAACCATCAAAACTCAATTTTATTTTACTCCACTTTTTTTCTTTTTCAAGCACTTTAAAGTCTTCTCCAAAAAGAACCTGTGATACCATTTCTGACGCATCACTAGCTTCTAAACGAAGAGGAACAATACTTAAATTACAAATGCCGTAGAGCATATTTTATTAATTTTAAAGAGATTCAATAACCATTGCACTAGCGCCACCACCACCATTACAGATTCCTGCAACACCAATTTTAGCCTTATTTTGTTTTAAAATAGAGGTAAGAGCAATAATAATCCTTGCTCCTGAAACACCTAAAGGATGTCCCAAAGATACAGCACCACCGTTCACATTTACACGGTCATTTTTTAATCCTAGTATTTTCATATTAGCCAATCCTACAACTGCAAAAGCCTCGTTTAACTCAAAATAATCTACCTCATTAATAGATATTCCCGCTTTATCTAGAGCTTTTGGAATAGCTTTAGCTGGCGCTGTTGTAAACCACTTTGGCTCTTGAGCTGCATCTGCATAGCTTCTAATTTTAGCAATAGGTGTAAGTTGTAATTCTATTGCTTTTTCAGAAGACATTAAAATTAAAGCTGCCGCACCATCGTTAATAGTTGAAGCATTAGCAGCGGTTACGGTTCCTTCTTTTGAAAAAGCAGCACGTAAAGCAGGTATTTTTTCCATCTTTACATTTTTAAACTCTTCATCTTCAGTCATTATAATAGATGCTCCTCTTCGTTGAGGTATTTCTACAGGAATAATCTCATCAGAAAATTTACCTGAATTCCATGCTTCCGCAGATCTTTGGTAAGATTGAATAGCATAAGCATCTTGATCTTCTCTAGAAAAACCATATTTGGCAGCGCAAGCATCAGCACTAACTCCCATGGCATTCTTATCATAAGCATCTACTAGTCCGTCTTTTTGCATTCCATCTTCAAGCGTTGTAGGTCCAAATTTGGTTCCCTGTCTTCCATGAAGATAGTGAGGAATAGAACTCATGTTTTCCATACCCCCAGCAACTACAATATCTGCATCTCCTAAAGCAATTGATTGAGCTGCTAACATCACAGATTTCATTCCAGAAGCACAAACTTTATTAATTGTTGTACAAGGTACAGTGTCTGAAATACCAGCAAAGATAGCAGCCTGTCTTGCAGGAGCTTGTCCTAAACCAGCCGAAACTACATTCCCCATAAAAACTTCATCTACTAAGTTTGGGTCTAGTTTAATTTTTTCTAGGGCGCCTTTAATTGCTATGGCTCCTAATTTTGGAGCTGGGATGCTTGAAAGACTTCCCATAAAGCTTCCAATAGGGGTTCTGGCAACGGCTACAATTACAACATCTCTAGTATTCATTTTCAATAATTTTTAATCTTCATTAGTACCACAAAATTAACTATTTTAAATCAAATTTTTTAGGAAACTATCCTTTCAATTTTTGACGTCCATTTTTTTAAGTTAAGTTTGTGTTCACAAGATAAATATATGAGTAAAACTGTAAACAAATTATACAAGCATAACGCTACTATTTATAAGGTTATTCTTTTTTTAATTACAGCAGTTGCTATTGTGTATCTTTTTCCAAAAGGAGGTCAATTTAAATATGAATTTACCAAAGGCAAGCCATGGCAATATGATAACTTATATGCTCCTTTTGATTTTGCAATAGATAAGTCTGAAGAAGAAATCACAGAAGAGATTAAGAATATTGAAGTAGCTGCTAAATTATATTTTGAATTTAATAAAGAAATAGTAGCTGAAGTAAAAGATGCTTATCAATTAAGAACTTCCTTTCTTCAGGAAAATGATTCATTAGGAAAAAATGATTTAGAATCTGCTATTTTGATTGGTAATTCTATCATAGAATCTGTTTATAATAATGGATTTATAGAAGCAACAAGCCAGGGAATTGTTTCCGATAAAAATAGTATTATTACGTTAAAGGTAGACAATCAAGTACAAGATATTATTTACAACAACTTATTATCTTCTAAAGATGTTTTTGAACTTATTAAAAAGAGTTTAGGAGAGCAGCCGTATAATTATTCTCAAAATATTAATTTATCAATTCTTTCTGAAATTATAAAACCAAATGTATCCTATGATAATGAATTTACACAAAAAGTAATTGAAGAATCTATAAATGAAATTTCTCTAAGTAGAGGAAAGATATCCTATGGAGAGTTAATTATTTTAAAAGGTGATATTGTTGAGGGAAAAAAAATGGATATTTTGTATTCATTAAAAGGTCAATCAGAATCTAAACTTTGGACCAATGCTAACTATTATTGGATTGTTTTAGGCTATACAATATTAGTGTCTTTGGCACTTTTAATGTTGTTATTATTCTTACATAAGTATCGAAAAGAAATTTTTGAGAATAACACCAAAGTAACCTTTATATTTTTCAATGTAAGTTTCATGATTTTGATTCAAACACTTGTTATTAAATACAATTCAGATTATTTATATGTTGTACCGTTAAGTATTTTACCAATTATCTTAAAGGCCTTTTTTGATGCAAGATTGGGTTTATTTACTCATGTACTAACAGTGTTACTTCTAGGTTTTATAGTACCAGATAGTTTTGAGTTTATTTATCTTCATATTATTGCCGGGATTGTTACTATTTTAACAGTTTCAGAATTGCACAAACGAGCAAATCTATTTATTTCTATTGGTCAAATAACCATTATTTATATGATTACTTATTTGGCATTTTCTATCATTAAAGAAGGAAATGCATCTCAAATTAATTGGGAGTATTTAATGATGTTTGGTGCCAATGGCTTACTGTCTTTTCTGTCATTATTCTTTATTTATGCTTACGAGAAAATATTTGGACTTGTGTCAGATGTTACCTTATTAGAACTATCTAGCACTAATACGAAGCTTTTAAAGGAGTTAAATGAAAAAGCACCGGGTACGTTTCAGCATTCTATGCAGGTTGCTAATTTAGCAGAGGCTGCAGCTAACGAAATTGGAGCAAATTCTATGCTTGTAAGAACAGGTGCATTATATCATGACATTGGAAAAATATTAAATCCAATGTATTTTATAGAAAACCAGTCTACAGGTGTAAACCCTCACAATGATTTATCACCTTCAGATAGTGCTAAAATAATTACAGATCATGTTATTAAAGGTATAGAACTTGCAAAACAATATAGCATTCCAGATAGAATTATAGATTTTATTAGAACCCATCATGGAACAAGTTTGGTGTATTATTTTTATGTTAAAGAGCAGGAACAAAGTCCAGAAGAAGAGGTAGATATTAAAAAATTTCAGTATAAAGGCCCCATTCCCTTCTCAAGAGAAACAGCTATTTTAATGATATGTGATGCAGCTGAGGCAGCTTCAAAAAGTTTACAACAGCCTTCAGCTCAATCCATAGACGATTTAATTAATAAGATTGTAGAAAAGCAAAAATTAGACAATCAGTTTATCAATTCAGATATTACATTTAGTGAGATTGAAAAAATTAAAAAAGTGATTAAGAGAAAATTAATGAACATCTATCATGTACGTGTAGAATATCCTGATTAATTTTATTGCAAAAAGCATAAAAAACCTTGCAATATTGTAATACGTATGTTACATTTGCACTCGCAATTTTTATGCTAACATTGTTAGTTTTTCGGAGAGTTGCCAGAGTGGTTAATGGAGCAGTTTGCTAAACTGTCGACGGGTAACTGTCGCGTGGGTTCGAATCCCACACTCTCCGCAATAATTGCTACTCGGGGTGTAGCGTAGCCCGGTTATCGCGCCTCGTTTGGGACGAGGAGGTCGCAGGTTCGAATCCTGCCACCCCGACAAAGTAAAAAGTGGAGTTTTCGTAGAAAGTTTACTTTCTAAAGAAAACGTAGGTGTTTGCTTATTAAAGTAATTTTTAATTTGTGATTAAACCTATCAGGATCAACAGCGTTAATCCTGCCACCCCGACACTGTTTTCGTAGAAACATAAAAACTACGGGCTCGTAGCTCAGTTGGATAGAGCACCTCCCTTCTAAGGAGGCGGTCATAGGTTCGAATCCTATCGGGCTCACGAATAAATAGTGCAATTAAAAAAAACGCCAAGCTTGCTTGAGCGTTTTTTTGTTTGTACTATTTTCAAAGCGTAGCTTTATAGGATCAGCGAAGCTAATCCTATCGGGCTCACTTAAAGCTTCACAGAAATGTGAGGCTTTTTTGTTTATATCCTTTTATTGACAAGGTATACAGAGCTTCTCTACATTGAAATCATTTTTTAAAATAGCTTTTTACTATGATTAATCAAAATCTGTAAATATTTGACAGACATTTGACAGACATTTTCTCGTAAAATTCCCCCAATTGAAAGGCTTAGTTTGTTATATCCATATATTTTTTGCCACACTTCTGCTATTTACTTTTAGTAACTTCAATTATCGTGAGTAAAACATAGGCATATCTTCTTCTTTCAATTCAGCTATTTCTATACCTCTTAAGTAGGTTAAGCTTACATTTATTATATTTGAATTATGAGAAAGTTACTTTTTATATTAGTGATAGTAGCATCTACTATTAACTTCTTATATACTTTTGGATATCAAGGAGAGCCAATGAGTCAATTAGAGTTTCTGTCTCGAACATTTGGGAGTATTCTTTTCGGAACACTTTCAGTTGTACTATTATTAAAAAGGAAAAAACCAATTAAACCATAGGCATATCTTCTTCTCTCAATTCAGGGAGTTCTAAACCAGGTAAGTAGGTTATATTCACATTTATAAATTAGTAATTCTTTTTTAATGCATAATTAATTGTAAGTTGCAATTAAATATAAGCCAACTTAATTATGAAAAAACTTTCTTTATTATTTTTATTATCAATTTTATTTCAAAGTTGTTTTAGCTACAAATCAGTAGATTTTAAAAGCATTTCAATCGAAAAAAAACAAAAGTTTGAAGTTAAGGGGGTTGGAGGAAAATATATTAAAGGGCGATTAGTTTCTAAAAATGAGCAAACAATGATTTTAGAAACAAAAGTGGGACTGCAAACAATCTCTGTAGAAGAAATTTACGATGTTAAAGTTAGAAATTTTTCATTTTTAAAATCTGCTGGTGTAATTGTTGGTTCTTATTTTACAATAGCTATTATAGCCTTAGGTTCTCTCCTTTTAATTATAATGTAACGTTAAGTATATCTTCTTCTTTCAATTCAGCTATTTCTAAATCTCTTAAATAGATTAGAGTCACATGTTTTGTATTATTAAAAAATTAGTTATGAAAAGCAAAAAAAAATATTTAGTAAAATACTCACTAGAGTTTTTAGTCATAGTCTTAGGAATTTCAGTTTCTTTTTTTGCACAAAACACAATAAAGGAAAAGGAATTAGACATAAAGAGAGTGTTAATTATAAAAAATATTTTGAATGAATTAGAATCAAATAATGAATATATAACAAAGACAAAGGATAATTTTTTCAGAGAGTTTGATTATGTAAATGGATTACTAAACAATTCATTAACTAAAAAGAAAATAAAAGAATATCGAAAAAACTATTCTCCCTTAAATCCATTTTTTTCTGTTGTTAGCTTTAGACCTTCAAGGTCAATATATAATTCTCTTTTAAATGACGGTAGTTTCAACTTGATAGAGTCTCCAAAACTCAAAGCGCTTATTGATGATGTTTATAAATTAAATTATAATTCCATATTAAATATTATTGAATCAGAAAAAGAAATTGCTTTTGAAGCAGACCGTTTTTTTGTAAACAATCATTCAGAAGTTTACGTCCAAAATTTCTGGTTCAATTTCAATAATGATAAGCTTATAAACAGTGTTTTTGAAATAATGCAAAATGATAATCATTTCAAAGCATTAATGGTTCAAAAAATAAGTTATATGGAAATTAAAACTTCGACTTTAGATGAGTACTCAAAAAAAAGAGATTCTTTGATAAAGTTGCTAAAAATAAAATTAAAGAAATAGAAAGGAACAAAAATAATAAATATAAACCATAGGCATATCCTCCTCCTTTAGTTCTGTTATTTCTAAACCTCTTAAGTAGATTAAACTAATTTAATTATGAAATACTCTTTAAAAAAAATTGCACTAATAACTGAAATAATTGGAGGTGTTGCTTTATTTGTATCACTAATTTTTGTTGGTATTCAGTTTAAAGAAAATACGACAGCAACAAAATCTGCTACTGCAAATGCTGCAAATGCAATAACTGTTTCTTGGTATATTGAAACCGGTAATAGTGCACAATCAAGCCAACTTCTATGGGATTATATAAAGGACCCAAAAAGTATAACTACTGGTGCTGAAAAATTCCAAGCTACTATATTAATGCACGGCTTAATATTGTCGTTTCAAAATAATTACTATTTAGCAAATGAGGGCACTCTTGACCAGAATGTTCAACAATCTCTTACTGCTTCTATAAATGCCATAAAAAACCAACCAGGTTGGCAGGAATATTGGAAGAATAGAGAATCTCATTTCTTTGTGGAATTTAGAGATTATATGAACTCAATTTTGACATCAGGTACTGAAGTAGATGAGGGTATCTATGAGGATTTAGAAGGAAATTAAAAAACCACAACTAAACCATAGGTATATCTTCCTCCTTCAATTCAGCTATTTCTAAACCTCGTAAATAAGTTAAACTTACATTTATTATATTTGAGTAAACTAACTTATTATTATGAATGTAGCTATGTTTATAGTAGGTGTATTAATCTTTAGTATATTTCTAGTAAGTATTGTATGGGAAGTTTTGGAGCAAACAGTTTACAAGGTGAAATAGGATTGGGTCAAAGTGAACTGATACAAACATTAACCATTATATGGCCAAGTTCAGATACACAAATTTTCAACAGTGTAGGAGTGAATAAAAAATACAAACTCGCTGAAGGTCAAAATAAATTAATTGAATAGCCATATGAAAAAGTTTAATTATTAAGTAAAGAATTAATTCATCACAAAAAATAATACAATGAAAAAACTATTCCTTCTTTCGTTATTAATAACGATATCATTAAATGCTCAAGAAAAAATATCTATAAAGCATCAAAAATGGGAATTAAAATCTTATAAAGAAAATAGTGTTCTTATTTCAAAGCAAGAAGGTGTCTGGCTAGATAATATATCTGTGCCTGAAATGTACTTGTATAAAGCCAAGGGAGATTCTATAACAGATAAGGTTATGATAATTTGTCCTGGAGGAGCACTTCTTTTTAGTGCCTATGAAAAAGAAGGAGTTAAACTAGCTAAAAAACTAGCTTTAAATGGAATTACTGCATTAGTTTTAAAATACAGAACTTATCCCAGAAAAGGATCTGTTATTGAGTGGTCACGAACATTAAAAACCCAAACGGCGATAGACAGTGCCAAAACAATACTACCTTATTCTTCAAAAGATGCCTTAAATGCTATTGAGATAATAAGGAATAACGCGTCAAAATACAATATCAATCCTAATAAAATTGGACTGATGGGGTTTTCTGCCGGTGGAGCTGTTACTATGGAAGCTGCATACACTTCAATCTCCAAAAATCAACCAAATTTCATAGCCCCAATTTATCCTTGGATGCTTATTGTTGATAAACAAAAAGTACCATTAAACAAACCACCTGCATTTATTTCCTGTGCAAATGATGATCCTCTTATGCTCGCAACTCCAAGCGTTCAGATTTATCAAGATTGGATTTCAGCAGGAGCAGAAGCAGAACTTCATATGTTTAGTAAAGGAGGGCACGGATATGGAATGAATAAAATAAATGCACCAGTTGACAGATGGTCACAATTATTAATCGATTGGATATTAGCTTTATAAAAATAAATAATGGGAGAACTAAAAACAACTGAAACAGAACTAAATGTAAATGCACTCTTAAGTAATATTCCTGAAGGTAATATAAAGAAAGATTCAATAATAATTCTTGAATTAATAAAGGAAGTTACAAACAAATCTCCAAAGATTTGGGGAGACAATTCTATAATAGGTTTTGGAAATTATAGTTACTTCAGAAAAAATAACAAGACTGAATTTAAATGGTTCAATATTGGTTTTGCTCCACGAAAAAATAAAATCACACTTTACTTGACTTGTGATTTAACTAAAAGAGAAGAGTTCTTAAAGAAAATGGGGAAATGTAAATGGGGAAAAGGATGTCTTCACATAAATAAACTTGATGATATTGATTTAAAAATGCTAAAACAATTAGTGATAGAAGTAAAAGATAATTCTTACTATTCTTAACTAAACCATAGGCATATCTTCCTCCTTCAATTCAGCTATTTTTTTAATCTTTTTAATAGGTTAAAATTTCATTTATTATATTTGATTGTATAAAATAACTAATTCATAAAAAATGAAAAAACTACTCTTCCTCTTTTCTCTTATAATTTTTGCATGTCAAACCCCAACAAAAATTTCTGAAAAAGAAGTTATGGACACATTTAATTCCTTTTTTGAGGTGTTGGATAATGATTTAGATAAGTTTGAGTCTATGGTAACTGAAGATTTTTTCATCTTTGAAAACAGTAGACGCTATTCTAAAGATGAATTTATTGAATTTGTAAAAACTTTCGATATTGTCAGTAGTGAACGAAAATTTGAGGATGTTGTTATAGATACTGATAATAACACTGCACATATTTCATTAAAACAATTTGGGGAGTTTATTGTAAATACTCCTGATGGAAAAGCTAAGCTAGAGTTTGAATGGCTTGAAAGCACATATGCTGTTAAGATAGACAATAAGCTGAAGTTTAAATTTTATTTTTCAGAAGCTATCAAAACCAACACTACTATTTTAGAATCAGAAACTATTAATTAAATTTAATGTGTTTTAAAATTCTTTGTAAATCCAATTCATTAGCTATTTCTAGATATTAAAATTAGCCCAAAAAAATTATATTAAATTCCACTTTAGGTAATTCACTTACATTTTTTATTTTTGGTATGATTGCTCTAATTGGATTTTTTATAATGATAAAAGTAGTGCCAGAAACCAGAGGAAAATCATTAGAAGAATTAGAAGAAAATTTTGTGACAAGTTAAATGCTATATTTGTTTATTATAATAGTTAAGAGTTAATTAAAAAATAAGTTTATGTAATATTTTTAGAAATTTTGACTCAATTCAACCAATACTTTTTTTTAAAAAAAAAGCAACCCATTTTAACTTCCTTTTTATTTAGCACAATCTTAGTTTAGTAATTACATTAATAATTTATTGTCATTTAAAATAAATATCTAGTATGAGTTTAAAGCGTTTAAAAAATCTAAAAGATAATAAAATTGGAAAATTCAGCTATTTAAAATATGGTCTTGGTGAAATTTTTCTTGTAGTAATTGGAATCTTGATAGCTGTTCAAATAAATAATTTAAATGAGGATTATAAAGAGAAAAAAGTTAAAAAAGATTTCTTAATTAATTTGAAAGAAGAAATAATTTTAGACACCCTACTATTGTCAACTAAAATAGTTGAATTTGAGAAGGTTAATGAATCAGTTTCTAAAGGGATATTATTATTAAATAAAAAAACACATTCAGATTTAGAGACTATTAATTTTGAACATGCAATAAGTAGAATTATGGTGTTAACTCCTTTGAATAAGAATACTAATAAAAATAATACTAAAATATCTAATGGTATTATTGATGATGTTAATCTAAATAATCTTATTATGGAATATTATGAAAAAATTAATTATCATAATGAGGTGATGAGGAAATTTGGCGAAACACTTCAATCAATATATATCAATCAAATAAGTCCGTTTATCAAAATTAATCCTCAAAATAAATTTGAATATTCATTAGAGTTATTAAAAGATAATCATGCATTTAATAATGCGTTCCATATTTCTTTAGGTTATAGAATACAATCTGTAAAATGGTTAAAAATTCAAAAAACTCAAGCCCTGAAAATTTTAAAAAGCCTATAGTTTTGGGACATAATCAAAACTAATTTTTATTATTCATAAGTTACTTTGCAATCTCTCTTACCTATAAATAATTGAAGTATATCATCATTACATAATTCATTAATTACAGGAATTATAGAAGCTTCGGTACTATATGATATTTGTTTAATTCTTTTTATTTTATTGGGGTGAACAAAATTTTTGGGCTTAGGATTAATGTTGAATTGTGTCATTAAAAAAGGAATTTTTATCTGATTTGGAAAGAGAAGCTTCCATTTTAAAACTCTATTAGATACATCTATTCTTTTACTGTTAGTAATAAAATAATCTTCTCCAAATTTGGCCAATATTTTTTCTTCTTTTTTAAAGTTTGTCGTGTTGTTCTCTAAACAGATTTCAAAAAAACCTTCGGTAGAATTTTCCCAAGAATTAAATCTATCCACTACTTTTGCTTTGCCTAATAAACGTAATATTACTTTTAGAAAAGATGAAACAGGAGCTTTTTCTAGCAGTTCAATATAAGGCCCTTCTGAAAAATAAATTAGTGCATTATGAGGTTTTTTTCTAGAGCCATTTACTACTTTATATCCTAATTTCTCAAACTCTTTGAAGGAAGCTTCTAGGTTATTTGTTTTGTATAGTACATGACTTACTTTCATTTAGGAGTTTTAAAAAGAACCGTATAATTATGAATTATTTTAATTGAATAGGAATGATTTGATTGGTTTCTCTGCTTTTTTCTGCCATAAAGCCCATAATATGACTTTCTACAGATGCATCTATAGTGGAGGTTAATAAATTGGAGTCTTGTTTTTTTACAGCATTAATCCAGTCTGTGACTAACCCCCAATCTCCACCGCCATGTCCACTACCTTGATAACCACTATTTTTATTTTCATCTATAGTAACATCCCATTTAGTTACTTTACCTGTTAAGAATTCTGTGTGTGTAAACTCAGTCATATCCCCTGTGATATCTCCATGAGAGCCCATTATTCTAGTTCTTCTACCATGATAGGATGTAAATGCCTCCATAGAAAAATTAGCAGTAATTTCATCTTCGAACTCCATAGATGTTACATAATGATCTGGTTGATCATTTTCCATTTTGTAAACACAACGACCATAGTTTGTTGTTTTTAATTGTTCTAGAATATATTCTCTGTGTTTGGAGGTATCATCTGGCAAGTCAAAAACTGAAGACCAACCATCTGGGTCATTATAAATTTTTAAAGCAGAATATGGGCAGGTAGCTTCTACAGCACAACCATCTGAACATCTATTGGTACTGCCTTCAGGAGCGTTTTCTTTTTTAAACCACTTTAAGCTACCATATGCAGCAATACTTTTACAGGGCTTTCCTATCATCCATCTTAAAATATCTAAATCATGACAAGATTTAGCAAGAATAATTGGTGTAGTTTCTTTAGAATTATGCCAGTTTCCTCTCACATATGAATGAGACATATGAATATGTTCTATAGGTTCTAAATGCTGAATACTTATCAGTTTTCCTACAGACCCAGATTGAATCATTTCTCGTAATTTTATAAAATAAGGTGCGTACCGTAATACATGACATACGGCAACAATTCTCCCCGTTTTATTAGCCAAATTTAGGATGTCTAAACACTCCTTTTCTGATGGAGCAATTGGCTTTTCTAATAAAACGTCATAGCCCATTTCTAATGCTTTCATACAAGGGCCATAGTGTAAATTATCTGGTGTGGAGATAATAACGGCATCAGCAAATTTAGGTCTATCAAAAACATGTTCCCAAGTGTCAAATCTATTTTCTTCAGAAATATTGTGTTTTTTTGTATACCGTTCATTTCTAATTGAGATGGGTTCTGCAACACCAACTATATCTAATTCTTTAGGGAATTGTATTCCATAATTACCATACACATTTCCTCTTCCTCCAGCACCTAAAGTAATTACAGTTACAGGATTTTCAATATTAGGGTTTCCAAATTCTCTTGAAGGGATTGTTTTTGAGTTGTTTTTTGTATGAGCAAATCCGCTAAGTGGGCTGGAAAGAAGAGTGGCGCCACCAAGTCCAATTGTTAAATTTTTGATTGCTTTTCTTCGATCTATTTTTTTCATAATACCTACAGGATAATTTAATTTTAGTTAACACTATTTAAAATTGTGCTAAATGCAACTAATTTAGTAAATATATTTGGAAACATATAATTAAAGGAAATTCAAAGGTTTTTTAAAATCTATTACTTATTTGGTTGTTAACAAAGACATTCTGTAACTTATACCCATACTAATAGATGCACTACTCAAAGCACCACCAATGGCTTTTATATAACCTGCTGTACTTCTAAAAGCAAGTCTTGAATTTAATTTATAATTAAAACCTACACTTGGTTTTATAATGAATCCTTCACCGGTATTAATATTTCCTCCACCAGCACCACCAGCTAAGCCTTGAAGAAATATATTTATTTTATTATTCATAAAATAATTACTTTGAAGGCCAACTCCAACAATACCTTCTGCATAAGCACCCGCATTCCCAAAATTTGCAAAAGAGGTTTGCCCAGCTAAATAGATGTTTTTATTGAGATGATAATTAAGTTGTAATGAGATCTGATGTAAATTTTCTGTAGGTTGAGTCATTCTTTTTGCATTTAAATAGGCGTCTTGTTTTATAATGACTTCAATTCCTTTAAATACTGCTTTAGTATCTGTAGATTTTTCTGAGATTCCATTAATATTGGAGTAATATTTTAATCCAATACCAAAAGTAGTACTCTTAAAAAAAGAATTAGGACTCATCATTAAACCTTTATTTATAGAAAGATAGGTGTTGTTTACAATATGTTGTTCTACAGAAATATCTGGATATAATAATACACCACCTTGAGAATCTACACCACCACCACCACCGGCACCCATTCCAAATTTTGTAAGAATATTGGTTTTGTTATTGTTAAATGAAAATTGATAACCAGCTCCTAAGATAATATTCATATATCCGGCAGGTATACCGTCGTAAGCACCATCAAATTTGGCAAAATAAAACCAGTTTTTATTGATATAGGAATTCAACTCAAAACCTGCCAAACGAATAGTACTCCCTGCCAAAGATCTTCCGTCACCATATTTAGAGTTTCCTACTACAGAAAGATTGTTTAGATGTAGCATAAAAGATGTTCTAATAGGTTTTTTACTCCAAGTAGAGGTACTTAATTCTCTACCACTAAAGTCTCTTTCACTATTTTCTATATTGGCAGACGAAAAGTTTATGGGTATTTGCAGTCCAAGACGTAATTGTTGATTTTTAATAGCCCCTTTGTCAAAGAAGTTAATATAGCTATAACCAGTTGTGAACGAAAAATTTTTAAATTGAATTCCAAGATTTACATGAGGTAAGATAAAAGCACCCCCACCATCTGGAGCTCCAGCTCCACCACCACCACCAAAATGAATTCCAGTATCTATAAATACCTTGTCTGTTAGATAGTTTTTAAATCCAGCATTTACCCCTAGGGTAAAAAAACCACCACGTATACCTCTTACAGATCCATACATTCCTAATCCTGTATAAAATTTATCAAAGGCAAGATTATAATGAATACCCATTAAGCCCATGTGAATTTCATTAAAACCATCAATAGTTGTAGGCATGTCTACTGATATATAATCAACCGCAAAAAAACCTTTTTGTGTATTTTTTAGTGGAACATTCTTTTTTTCTTGACTTTGTGAGTAAAAACCACAAAGAAATATGAAAATAACTAGCAATTTTTTCATGTTATTTTTTATGAACTGTTATAATGATAGTTTTTGATGTGGGTGTATTGCTAATTCTAGCTTTACTTTGAAGCGGAACCAATACGTTTGCTTCAGGAAAATAGGTAGCAGAACACTGCTTTGGAATGCTGTAAGGAATTACAAGAAAGCTTTTTGCAATTCGTTGTTCTTGATTAAAATGACTTATTAAATCTACTGTATCAAGCTTTTCTAATCCTTGTTCTTTCATGTCTGTAGGGTTCATAAAAATAACTCTACGTTCATTTATAATGCCACGGTATCTATCATCTAGTCCGTAAATAGTTGTATTGTATTGATCATGAGTTCTTATAGTCATCATAATCAATTGATTTTTTTGTAATATAATATCAGAGACAGCATTAATGGTAAAGTTAGCTTTGCCAGTTAGGGTAGGAGAGAAGTCTTTATTTCTTGCAGTATTTGGCAAATAAAAGCCTCCTTTTTCTCTAACACGATTATTGTAATTTTCAAACCCTGGAATAGTTGCTTCTATTTTATCTCTAATGCCATCATAATCTTTAATCAATTCTGCCCAATTAAGGGTTGTATTAGATAAACTTGCTTTTGCCATTCCGGCAACAATAGCAGGTTCACTTAATAAAGATTCTGATAAAGGAGCTAGATGTCCAGAAGAGGCATGAACTACACCCATAGAATTTTCTACACTTACAAACTGAATTCCTTTTTCTTGAACATCTTTTTCAGACCTTCCCAAGCAAGGTAATATTAATGCTTTTTTTCCGTGAATTAAATGACTTCTATTTAATTTGGTAGAAACATGTACCGTTAAGTCACAGTTTTGTAATGCTTTAGCGGTATATTCTGTATCTGGAGTAGCAGATAAAAAGTTGCCTCCCATACCAATAAAAACACGTGCTTTTTTTTGATGCATTGCTTCAATAGCATCCACAACATCATAGCCATGATTTCTTGGTGCTTTAAAGTTAAATTCTTTTTCTAAATTGTCTAAAAAGTCTTCTTTTGGTTTTTCCCAGATACCCATTGTTCTGTCTCCTTGAACATTAGAATGTCCTCTAACGGGGCATGTTCCTGCTCCTTGTTTGCCAATACTACCTTTTAACAATAATAAATTAACAAGTTCACGAATGTTGTCTACAGAGTTTTTATGTTGTGTTAACCCCATAGCCCAGCAGATAATTATTTTTTTCTTTTGAGCTATTAATGTAGCAGCTTCTTCAATAATTCTAAAATCAATACCTGTTTGAGGAATTAATTTTTCTATGGAGTAGGTCTCTACATCTGTAATAAAATCTTCATATCCTGTGGTGTTTGTTTTAATAAACTCATGATCAAAAATAGTTCCAGGAGTTTCTTGCTCTTTCTGCCATAGTAATTTTAGAATAATTTTTAGCAAAGCAACATCTCCATTTATTTTTACTTGCAAAAAAACATCTGTTAATTTTTGACCTTTCCCCATCCATTTGATAGGGTTTTGAGGATCATTATACCTCATTAATCCTACTTCTGGCAATGGATTAATTGTTATAATCTTACCACCTCTTTTTTTTGTTTCTCCTAAAGCAGATAGCATTCTAGGATGATTTGTACCTGGGTTTTGCCCCATTACAATCACTAATTCAGCATGGTTAAAATCGTCTAGAGTTACAGATCCCTTGCCAATTCCTAGAGTTTCGGTAAGCGCAGCACCACTAGATTCATGACACATATTAGAGCAGTCAGGTAAGTTATTGGTGCCAAACTTTCGCACAAATAATTGATATAAAAAAGCGGCTTCATTACTAGTTCTTCCTGAGGTGTAAAAAATTGCTTCGTCTGGTGAAGGAAGTGATTTTAATTCTTTGCCAATCATGTTAAAAGCGTCTTCCCAAGAAATTTCTTCATAATGATCTCTCCCTTCATAAACAACAACAGGATGGGTAATGCGTCCTTTTTTTCCTATTTCGTAATCAGATAATTCTGATAGTTTTGAAATTGAATGCGTTGCAAAGAAAAGTGGTGAAACTCTGTTTTTAGTTGCTTCTTCAGCAACTGCTTTTGCTCCGTTTTCACAATATTCTGCTAAAAAAGCTCTTTTTTCATCTGGATCTGGCCAGGCACATCCCGGACAATCAAAACCGTTTTTTTGATTTAGCTTGGCCAACAAACCAATACCTTTTACCAAACCAACCTCCTCTTTTATATGAGTAATAGCAGATTTTATGGCTTTATACCCTACAGCTGAAGATGGAATTTTTTTAAATTCTATTCCTGTTAGTTTTTCAGGTGGTTGTGCATGTATTTTTTTTGTGCTCATACGCCTATTTTAGTTTCTAAAAAGCTAGGGTTTGCATACACGGTCATTTTATTTTCTCTTGTAAAACCAATCAAACAAATGCCAAATTCTTTTGCAAAATCTACCGCCATAGAAGAACAGGCAGAGACGGCAACTATTACGGGTATTTTAGCTAAAAATGCTTTGGAAACAATTTCATAAGAAACACGTCCGCTCACCAACAAATACATTCCGCTTTTCAAAGAATTTTTTTGCAATAAACTACCAACACATTTATCTACAGCATTGTGCCTTCCAATATCTTCTCTAATGGTAAGTAAATTAAAATGAGTATCAAAAATACCAGCAGCATGACTACCTCCAGTTTTTTTAAAAGTTTCTTGATGTTTTTGAAGAGGAGCAAACATACCTAGTAAACTTTCAGAAGAAAATGATATTTTTTGATCAATTTTATTTCCATGAACCTCTATGTCTTCAAGCTGTTGTTTTCCGCAAATACCACAAGAAGAAACAGATAATAAGGTTCTTTTATTTAGGTATCCTTTTCCTAAAATACCTGGAGTTATGGTTACATTTATAATACTTGGAATCCCATATTTTTCTTCAACAATTTCAAAAGGTATTGGGAGTGAATTTTTATAAATATCTTCAGCATATAATAACCCAAGAACAAGATCTTGATCATTATCTGGTGTTCTCATTACTACGGTATATGCCTCGCTATTTATATTGATTTGTAAGGGAGCCTCAACAACCAATTTATCTGTGGTGATAGATTGTGCTTTATTAACTATGTGAAGGCCTTCGTAGGTGTTTGTTTGCATGAGATAACCTGTAAAAAGTTATAATAACAAACTTAGTGAAAAATATGGTATAAATAATAAAAAGCCTTTATTTATGGGAGTTTATAGCATATTTACATCTTGTAAAATAAAGATTGACTATAGTTTTTTACAATACATACATATAAATTTATTGTGTATGTTGGTGGTGAAAAATAAAAAACTGTCACCACCATCTTTAATTTTCAGTTCTTTTCTAATTTGTGCAACTGTTTTATGAAAATTTCTGATAGTAATATTTGCTTTTTTATTTGGTAAAAGCTTTAAAATTTGCTTTTTATCGTATGGTAGTACTGCTACTATTTTAAATTCTCTACCCGGAAATTCAATTCTTTTTTTTGATGTATAAAGATGTGAATGCTGATGTAATTTAAATATATTTAATTGTGTACTTATTTCGTGGAATGCACCAGATTTTAGAACTGCTGCATTGGGTTCGTATAAATATTCTAAGGGTTCTTGATAGCTTGAAACTGGTTTTTTATGATAGTTGAAATGAAATTTTTGTGCACTTTTTTTTGTAAAATTGATGGTCTTTATTAGTATTTCTTTACAATATCCTTTTTCTAATATATAAAGCAATTCTTTTACATCATTATTAATAGCAACAACATGTATTTCTTTTACAAATTTTAATTCATTGATGGCACTTGTGATATCTAGTATGGGTGAGTTTTTAAGAAGAATTGTTTTTGTTTTTTTAAATAATAAATCTATGTTCTCTGGGATATTTGGTTCACAATCTTTCAATAAAAAAACCTTCTCTTTCACATCATTTCTTCTTGAAGGATCTATATAAATAACATCAAAAATTTCAGTAGATTTTTTTAGGTATTCAAGCCCGTTTTCTGAAATGGTTTCAATATTTAAGATGGCTAGTTGCTTAAAATTATGCGCTGCAATCTCAGACAGGTTTTTAGTTATTTCGCAATGAATAACTTTCTGGAACGATTTAGAAAAATAATAAGAATCTACTCCAAATCCTCCGGTAAGATCTAAGATGCTTTTTCCAGAAACTATGCCAGATTTATAGCTTGCTGTTACTTCAGAAGAGGTTTGTTCTATACTTACTTTTGGTGGATAATAAATATTTTTAGCATTGAACCAACTTGGTAATTTTTTTTCAGACTTCTGTTTGCAAATTATTTGATTAGCAATCTCTTGAATCGTAACTCCATCAAAAGGAATGCCTTTTAAAATCAGTTTATGAAGGTCTGATTTTAAATGATCACTTATATACTCTTGAACGTCTTGATGTAAAATTCGTTCGTTCAATGTTCTTAAATGTCTTTTGTTAATGATGAAACAATCTTATTGTCAGAGATAAATTCTTTTAATATTACTTTTAAAACGGTATAGGAGGGAACTGCAATGATCATTCCTAAGGGTCCTGCCAGTAAACCACCAATAATAATTATTAAGAAAATTTCTAATGGGTGAGATTTGGTTGTTTTTGAAAATATAATTGGCTGGCTAGCAAAATTATCAACCACTTGTGCAATGATAAAACCAATCATTACATAGACAGTTTTAGGAAGAATTTCTACTTGAAAGTCTAAATCTTGGCCTAAGCCGCTAGTCATTGTTAAAACAATCATCAAAAATGCGCTAATCAAAGGCCCTACATATGGTATAATATTTAGCAATGCACATAAGAAAGCAATTACTACGGCATTAGACACGCCAATGACCAATAGAATAATTGTATAGATTACAAATAGAATGGTAATTTGAATGACCAACCCAATAAAATATCTTGATAATAAATCGTTTATTTTTTCTAATGAATGTGAAAACCTATCTTCAGTACCTTTTGGCATGAGAGTTAATAAAGCACTTTTAAACATTTTACTGTCTTTCATAAAGAAGAAAGAAATAAATAGAACAGAGAATAAACCAACGCTAAAAGATCCTAAAGCACCTACTATAGAATTTAGTAAATTAGGAATAGATTTTAAACTAGCAAATACATCAGCACCTTGTAGTTCACTTAAAATATCAATATTTTTAGATGTAAAGTATTCATTGGCTTGGGTAATTAGATTTCCAATATTTTCTTCAAGTCCTTTGGTTTTTAATAAAGAAAGGCTTTCTCCTTGTTCAATAACTAGCGGTATAAACATTCCTGTAATTCCTATGATAAGACTTACAAAAAGTACCATGGTACTTACCACGGCTATTGTATTTGGGAATTTAAGTTTTTTTCTTAAAAATAAGATCATCGGTTTTGCAATTAATGCTATGATGGCAGCAATAATTATATAGATTAAAACGGATTGAATCAGTAGTAGAAAATAGCCTAAAAACAAGACTGCAGCTAACACAGCAATTGCCCGTAAAATTCCGTTTGAAATTAGTTTTGAATTCATTTAATTATATCCTTTTACAGCACCCATGCTTAATGTATTTCCACTTATAAATGTATGATTTGTAGGTAATAGAGTACCTGATGCTGTCTCTATCCAGTCTTCCCACGTAGCATGAACTCCATTCATTTTCATACTTGGCACATACATTTTATAACTAGTTGGCACATAGTTTATATCTACAATCCATGTATAAGAATCTCCAGGAGTTGATCCTCCTTTAGTATAATTTACATGCAAGGCTTTTTTACCATCAATCATTTCAATACTTCGGTAAATTCCAGGCTCAAATAATTTGTGTGGAGCCACCAACCAAAAACTATCATTATTAAAAAATCTGAAAGCTCTTTTTACTAGAGATTCATTATAAGAAACTTCTTTATCATTTAAATATACAATACTTTTATCTAACTCATTTGGATGTAAAAGTACTTTTGCATCATTCCAACGAACCTCTACTATATGCTGTTCTTTATTCCATTTGTAAAAGCGTTTGTCTCTAAAACTCCAGTCTATAAAACGTGTTTTTTTATAGGCTTCATGTTTAATTGCTTTTAAAATAGTATGAGCTAATTTATCTGCATTTGGGTTGTAGGCCTTCACTTCTCCCATATCTATTTTCATCCCAAAGAGAGAAAGTGTGTGTGTTGTTGGAAGTTTAATTCCAGAATCAGCAGTTATAAGATCATTCCAAGTGCCAGAGACGCCACCTATTGGAATAATTTGTGTCCACATTTTAAAAGAAGTAGGAACATATGTAGAATCTAATATCCATAAATAAGAATCTCCAGGAGTAGATCCTCCAGAAGTGTATTTGATTAGCAAAGCATCATTATTGTTGTAGTTTACAATACTTCTTTCTACACCCTCATCAAATACTTTGTAGGGTGCTACTAGCCAAAAACTATCGTTGTTAAAAAAATCTAGAGCAGTTTGAATTAGCTCAGGACTACTACCAATGCTCTTTGAATGATCGTTAAGATTTAGAGTTATACTTATGTCATCCCAAGAAACAATAACTAAACCTTCTTGTTTTTTCCAGATGTAATGATGTTTTTGTCTAAAACTCCATGTTAATATTTCAGTGCTATCAAAGGCTCTTTTATTAATTGCAGACATCATTTTTTCTGCCAATTCATCTGCTTCTTTTCCTTGAACTCCTTCAGGCAATGGTTCATTAGTAGTAACATAATAAACACCAATACTTAGTATTAATAAAATGATAAGTGTTCCAATTATTTTTAGGGTTTTTTTCATGCTGTCTATCTTAGTTCTTTTAACTTTTTAATGAATTTAGTTGCAATACCACATAAACTTAATTTAAAATTGTTGGTTTGTAGTAAAATACGTGACTTTATTTAATTGTTTAAAAATAACATATTTATACCATTTATAACTTGAAATGACTGTAATAAAATACTCTTTCTACCATTCTCCTTTACTTCAAAAAAAAATGCAGCTATGACTTTAAATAATTTATAAAATTCTGCTAGAGAAAAAAATAATTATTTTTTATTGTAGTAATTTCAAATCATAACTTATATTAGAACACTTAGTAATAAACAAAAAAACCAGCTATAATAGCTGGTTTTTATAAACATTTGTTCCTAATACTTTATTCTGTAGCTTCCTCATCTGCACGAACAGCCATCACCATTCCAGTTGCATCGAAAAAATCTCCAGATTGTAAAATTTTACCATCCTTTACCACAAAATAGTGGTAGCTATCAACTGAAAACTTTTTTCCAGTTGCAATGCTAGTACCTTTCCAAGTTCCATAAACTCTTACACTACCATCTGCCTGAAGAGTTTCTTCATTTACTCCTGGCAACCATCTAGCATCCTCAAAAGTTACCTCTGAAAAGTTAGACATATAAAAATTTCCTTGTTCAAGAACTTGTTCATAGCCAACCATACCACTTCCATACATTGGAGATTGGTGTTCAATATTTTCGTCTAGCATAGATTTAAAAAGTTCAAAATTTGTTGGAGAAACATAGGTTCCTAAAAAATCTTGAGCAATCGCTTTATTAGCATTAAAAAGGGCCATATCTTGTTTGTTTGAACAAGAAAAAAACAATATTGATGTGAAAGCAATAAGTAATAAATTTTTCATTTTGTACAGATAAAGATGAATGATAAAAGGTACGTTACATACCTTTTCTTTTTGGAAGGGAGTTTTGTAAATAACTAAATTACAAAAGATTACATAAATTATTCTTTTAAAATTCATTTAATTTTACTAAATGATATTAAATGATTGAATTTAAGGTATAATTTTTTTAAACTTAATAGGTATTGTTGATTTTATAGACAGTTTTTTTCCTGAAAAAGGATGTGTAAATTCTAATTGGGAAGCATGTAAATACAATCCTTTCCCTTTTAAAATTAAGAGATCTATTCCATATTCTTGATCCCCCAAAATTGGATTTCCAATACTTAATAAATGATTTCTTAATTGATGCCTTCTCCCTGTTTCTGGCAATAGTTCAACTAAATTTAAATATTTAAATCGCTTAGATTTTACAGTATGTATAGTGTTGTAGTAAGATGTTGCTGGTTTTTCATCTACATCAGTTTTAATGTACCCTTTAGAGTTCATTTTACCGATGGTAATAGCATGGTAGGTTTTTTTAATCTCTTTATTTTCAAATAATTTATTCAAAGCTAGAATACTAGAACTTGTTTTTCCAATTAATAATAACCCAGTGGTTGGATAATCTAATCGATGAACAGGTCTTGGCCTAACAGCATCTGGTTGTGTGCTTTTGTGGAGATTTTGTTGTAAAGCATTGTCTATGGTTTTAAACGTATTTCCACTAACTAAAATACCTGCCGGCTTTTCTATTAGGGCTAAGTAATCATCTTCAAAAATAACAGCTAGTTTAAGAGTTAGCTGTTTTTTTGATGTTTTATTTTCAGCTTCTAATAAGGTAATTTTTTCTCCTCCAATAATAATTCTAGCTGTAGATGTTGGTGAATCATTTACTAGAATACGCTTTTTTTTGATGGCTTTTTTAATGGCAGATTTTGTGGCTACAGTCTTAAAAATTCCTACAGCATATTCTTGAATTCGAATTGGATATTTCTGTTGAGTAGCAATATGAGTTTCTAAAAGATGCATTTATGTTGCAAATAACTGGCTAATGTCTTTAAAGGCTTTAAATTCTAGTGCATTTCCTTCAGGGTCTTTAAAAAATAGAGTAGCCTGCTCACCAGCTTTTCCTTTAAATCTAATGGTGGGTTCTATAATAAACTTAGTACCATTTTTTTCTAATCTTTGGCTTAATAAATGCCAATCATTCATGCTTAGAACTACTCCAAAATGAGGCACAGGAACATCATGTCCATCCACTGGATTTGAAATTTGCTGTGGATTAAAATTATCTTTCTGATGAATCACTAATTGGTGTCCAAAAAAATTAAAGTCTACCCAATGAGTATCACTTCGTCCTTCTTTACATTGTAAAATATCTCTATAAAAAGCTCTACAGATTTCTAAGTTTTGAACTGGAATAGCTAGATGAAAAGGTTGAGTCATAAATGTATTTTTAAAGGTGCATGTATATTTTAGGTTTCAAAGCTTCAGAGCTTTAAAGGTATAACATATAAAGTGTTTTTATTATTTAGTTAATATTCTTTCATTAACTTAAAACCCAACAGCTGTATCATCGCCTCTACGATCTGCTCCGGCTTCTAGTTTCCCATCTTTTAAAACTAAAATAGCATCTACCTTACCTATTACTCGCGAGTTTCGTGCGTCTACAGTATAGCCTATTCTTTTTAATTCTGAAATTACATTTTCATCAAACCCATTAGGTTCTATCATAATCATATCTGGTAACCATTGATGATGAAATCTAGGCTGATTTACGCTTTCTTGCATTCCCATCCCAAATTCATGAACATTTAAAATAGTTTGCAATACAGACGTAATAATGGTAGATCCTCCAGGAGTTCCAACCACCATCCATAGTGCTCCGTCCTTTTCAATAATAGTTGGTGTCATAGAACTTAACATCCTTTTTTCTGGTGCAATTTCATTTGCTTTTGCACCTAGTAAGCCAAACATATTTGGTACACCAGGTTTGCTGCTAAAATCATCCATTTCATTGTTTAAGAAAAAACCTAATTCAGAGCTATAAAGCTTAGACCCATAACCGCCATTTAATGTAGTGGTTACAGAAACTGCATTTCCAAACTGATCTACAATAGAGTAGTGAGTTGTTTCATCACTTTCTATAATTTCAATATTTCCATGAGAAATATCCTTAGAGAGTGTTGGTTTTTCAAAAGAAAAATTACGCATTCTTTCTTTAGAGTATGTTTTACTTAATAAAGTGTCTGTTGGAATACTTACAAAATCAGGGTCACCTAAAAAATAACTTCTATCTGCATAAGCTCTTCGTTCAGCTTCTGTGATTACTTGCATACTTTTAAGTGAATTATGACCATAGGTGTGTAAATCATACGACTCTATACCATTCATAATTTGAGCTAAACATACACCCCCACTAGAGGGAGGAGACATTGAAATTACCTTTAAGCCATCGTATTCAAATGTTACTGGAGTTCTCCATTTAGCCTCATATTTTGCCAAATCTTCTTCAGTAATAATTCCTCCATTGTCTTGTATGAATTGTGCCAGTACTTTTGCAGTTTTTCCTTTGTAAAATTCATCTCTACCGTTTTTAGAGATGCGTTCTAAAGTAATCGCTAGAGCCTTATATTTAATGATGTCGCCTTCTTTCCAATCTCTAAGAAAAAGAATTCTTTTACTGTTAACAGTTTCAAATGCTTTTTTAAATTTTTTGATTCTATCTTCTTGTTTTTTGGTAACAATGACTCCTTTTTTTGCTAAGGCTATGACAGGGCTTAAAATTTCTTTCACAGACAAAAGACCAAATTTTTCTTGCGCTTTAAAAACACCAGCAACAGTTCCAGGAACACCAACCGCAGTAGCTCCAACAGTACTTTTTCCTTTAATAATATTCCCTTCTTTATCAAGATACATATCTCTTGTTGCCGCTAAAGGTGCTTTTTCTCTATAATCTAAGGCACCAATTTCACCATCATTTTTTCTGTAGACCATAAAGCCACCACCACCAATATTTCCAGCGTAAGGATAGGCAACTGCTAATGCCAATTCTGTTGCCATCATAGCATCAAATGCATTTCCTCCTTTTTTTAAGATTTCTATTCCAATTCTAGAGGCTTCAACACGGGCAGAAACTACCATTGCTTTTTCTGTAATTAAACCTGTTACTTTTTCAGAATCTTGTGATTCTTTTTGGCAAGATGTAACTAAAAAACTTACAATAAATAAGAGTACTAATTTTTTCATGTCTGTATATTTTGTTGTTGTAATTGCTTTATCTTTTGATGAGAGAAAATCCGTAAATCTTCAAAGAATAATTGAAAGTCTTTTTCAAAATCTTCATCTAGTTGGTATAAGTCTTCAATGGCTAAATCTATTTGGCCTTTATTATTTGTTCTACGATTCATTCCATTGAGAACACTTTTAATCCCTTCCTTATATTGATAATTATACAGCCAGTTATATTGAATCATATACGGCATGAGTTGTAAAGTTTTTTCTGGAAGTACTTCTTTTTGATGATCTAGTAATTGATAAACAGAATTTACATAAATATCTAGAGGCATGGCAGAATAATTACTCCAATTTTTAGCCAAATAATGATCATAAAAAATATCAATAATTATTCCGGCAAATAAACCATATCGTTTGTGAAGCCTTCGTTTACTTATTCTTGTAATCTTATGCGCATCTGTAAAGGTGTCAATTTCTCGATGTAATTTAATGCCTTGCTGAATTTCTGAACTCAAATGGGTGAACTGATTTCCTTTAATATGATCTGCTATAAAATTACCAATCATAATATTTGGATTGTTTTCAGATAGATATAGATGTGCTAAAAAGTTCAATCGATAAAATTTGATGCTAAAAGTAAACAAAAAATCACAACATTGAACTGATATTATACAGTGTTATATTGTGATTAAAAATATATTTATTAGCGATATTCTAAATAAAGTGAGTATACTTTTTTTAGTTCACTAGTTCTTTTTGTTAGTTGTTTAACATCACAGGCATTACCAGCATCGTAATTTTTTCTCCCTCATCTGTTCCGTCAATAGGAGTTAAGATTCCAGCTCTATTAGGTAAAGACATTTCAATTAAAACTTCGCTAGACGTTAAGTTACTTAACATTTCACTTAAAAAACGAGAATTAAACCCAATTTGCATATCATCACCCTGATAGTCACAACTCAAACGCTCATCAGCTTTGTTAGAGAAATCTAGATCTTCAGCAGAAATATTTAACTCTGTACCCGCCATTTTAAGACGAATTTGATGTGTTGTTTTGCTAGAGAAAATAGATACTCTTCGAACAGAATTCTGAAAAGATGCTCTATCTACAGTTAATTTGTTTGGATTCTCTTTTGGAATTACAGCTTCGTAATTTGGATATTTTCCATCAATTAAACGACAAATTAACACAAAGTTCTCAAATGTAAACTTCGCATTAGCATCGTTGTATTCTATAATAACATCTTCTTCTCCTCCTAAAACACCTTTTAATAAATTTAAAGGTTTTTTGGGCATGATAAATTCAGCTGTTTTATCTGCAGTTACATCTGTTCTTGTATACTTTACTAATTTATGTGCATCTGTAGCAACAAAAGTTAAGCTTTCTGAGCTAAATTGAAAGAAAACACCACTCATTACTGGGCGTAAATCATCATTTCCAGCAGCAAAAATAGTCTTTGATATTGCTGTTGCTAATATATTTGAAGGGATAACTGTTTTGCTTGGTGAAGGTAAACTCACAGATTTAGGAAACTCATCACCTCCAAAATAGGCCATGTCATACTTTCCTTGATCAGAACTAATTTCAATAATACTATCTCCTTCAGTTTTAAAAGTTAAGGGTTGATCTGGAAATGTTTTTAAGGTATCTAAAAGTAATCTTGCAGATATAGCAATAGATCCTGTAGAATCAGATTCTATTGTAACAACAGCACTCATAGTTGTTTCTAAATCTGATGCAGAAACTTTTAGTTGATTTTCAGAAATTTCAAATAAGAAATTATCTAATATAGGTAGGGTATTATTGCTATTGATAACTCCGCCTAAAACTTGTAATTGTTTTAACAGTTGCGAACTTGATACGATAAATTTCATTTAGATTTTATTAAAAAATGGTTCAATTACAAAGATATTGGAATTTAGTGATTTTGAAAATTTTGTTATCAACATTTTACCCGTATTGTTGATAGCTTTTTTATCAAAAAAAACAGGCTGATTATTAATATTTTTTTGTGTGCTATAAAAAAGCATAGGCAATTTTAAAAGAAGATTTAAAATGCTACATTTGTTAGCTATCAAACCCAACGATATAATGAAAAAAACAATCGCTATTCTTTCATTTTTACTGATATCTTTAACTGTTTTTTCTCAAAAGCCAGAAAAGTTATCGTCCAATCAAATTTATGAGAAAATTCAGAAATTAAATTTTTTAGGAACTGCTTTGTACATTGCCGCGCACCCCGATGATGAAAATACTCGATTAATTTCTTATTTATCTAATCACGTAAAAGCAAGAACAGGTTATTTATCATTAACTAGAGGTGATGGTGGACAAAATTTAATAGGTCCAGAAATTAGAGAATTATTAGGGGTTATTAGAACACAAGAACTCCTAGCGGCCAGAAGAGTAGACGGAGGTGAGCAGTTTTTTACTAGAGCTAATGATTTTGGCTTTTCTAAACACCCTAAGGAAACATTAAAAATATGGGATAAAGAAAAAGTATTAAGTGATGTTGTTTGGGCTATTAGAACTTTTAAACCCGATGTTATTATTAACAGATTTAATCATAGAACCCCTGGTACTACTCATGGTCATCACACTTCTTCTGCTATGTTAAGCATAGAAGCTTTTGACTTGGTAAGTGATGCAACAAAGTTTACAGATCAGTTAGAATTTACTGAAACTTGGCAACCAAAACGATTGTTTTTTAATACCTCGTCTTGGTTTTATAAGAATGAAGATGACTTTAGAAAGGCCACAGTAGGGAAGTTAACTTCTGTAGATGTAGGTGTGTATTATCCTCTAAAAGGACTATCTAATAATGAAGTAGCGTCTATGGCTAGTAGCCAACATTTATGTCAAGGATTTGGAAGGTTAACCACTAGAGGAAGTCAAAATGAGTATATAGAATTTTTAAAAGGAGATCAACCAAAAGATACTAGCGATATTTTTGCTGGAATTAATACAACCTGGAATCGATTAAAAGATGGAGGAGATATTGGGGCAATTTTATATGATATAGAAAAGAATTTTGATTTTGGGAATCCTGCAAAACATCTGAAAGATCTAATTCGAGCCTACAAAAAAATTCAATCTTTAGATGATCTCCATTGGAGAACCGTTAAAGAAAAACAAATAAGTAAGATTATAGAAGCCTGCGCAGGATTATATTTAGAGGCCTCTGCAGAAAGCTCTAGCGGAGTTCCAAATGCTAACATAGAGCTAGCTATTGAGGTTTTAAATAGAAATTCTGAAGTTCCTGTTTTTTTAGAATCTATGAGTTTTAAAACAGCCAAAACAGAAACTGTTGTTCATGACGTACTATTAGAAAATAATGTAAAACAACAATTTAAACAAACTATAAATTTAGAAAACCTGAGTTATACAGATCCTTATTGGTTGCAATCTAAAGGCTCTCTTGGAATGTACCAAGTAAATCATAGACAACTAATTGGGAAACCAGAAACGCCAAGAAAAGTAACTGTTTTTTTCAATCTAATGATTGACACTATTCCAATAACTATTCAAAAAAATATCCTTCATCGGTATTCTAAGAGAGATAAAGGAGAATTGTATGATCCGTTTGAAATACTACCATTAGCCACTACAAAGTTATATGAAAAAGTAATGCTTTTCTCAGATGCTAAAGAACGTATAGTCTCGGTAGGAGTAAGTTCTGGTGCAAATAATGTGAAAGGAAAATTATCTTTAGAAGTTCCTGAAGAATGGAAAGTTTCACCAGCTTTTATTAACTTAGAAATTAAACAAAAAGGAGATACACAGAATTATCAGTTCAGCGTAACTCCAACAAGTTATGACTCTAAAGGAACGTTAAAGGCAAGTATTTTAATTGACGGCAAAAAGTATGATAAGGAATTAATTGAAATTGAATATGACCATATTCCTAAGCAATCTGTATTGCAAAATTCAGAAGCAAAAGTTGTTCGTTTAAATATAAAAAAGGCGGGCAATTTTATTGGTTATATTAAGGGTGCTGGAGATGTAGTTCCTGAAAGTTTAAAACAGATTGGTTATGCTGTTACCATGATTAACCCAGAAGAGATTAGTGCAGAGAACTTGAAGAAATTTGATGCCGTTGTTTTAGGAATTAGAGCGTACAACACAGTTTCTACCCTTAAATACAAACAGAAATTCTTATTAGAATATGTTGAAAAGGGTGGGAATATGGTGGTACAATACAATACAAGTAGAAGAGTTGATGTGGCAGCACCTTTTAAATTAAACTTTTCTAGAGATAGAGTTACCGATGAAAATGCTGCAGTAGAAATTTTAGAAAAAAATCATCCAGTGATGAATTTTCCAAATAAAATTTCTGAACAAGATTTTGAAGGTTGGGTGCAAGAAAGAGGCTTGTATTTTCCAGATTCTTGGAGCTCAGAATACATCCCAATTTTATCTATGAATGACCCAGGAGAAACCCCAAAAAAAGGAAGTTTATTAGTAGCTAAATACGGAAAAGGAAATTATATATACACCGGATTAAGTTTCTTTAGAGAATTGCCAGCAGGTGTTACTGGAGCCTATAAGTTATTTGCAAATATATTGTCTATAGGTAAAGAAAGTATTCAGCAACAAGACCAATTAAAAAACTAATAATGAAGGGTAATAAACAACAATGGAAAAAAATTTATTCAGTAGTTCTGATTGTAAATCTCATTTACATTATCATTTTTTACCTAATCACTCAATCTTTCGCTAACTAGTTATGGGAACACCAGATTTACATCCACTAGATTGGTTCGTTTTAGGAACTACCTTACTTTTTATTGTTCTTTACGGGGTTTATAAGACTCGTAAAATAGACAACGGAGTAGAAGATTACATCAAAGGAGGAAATGATACAAAATGGTGGACAATAGGTTTGTCTGTAATGGCAACTCAAGCCAGTGCTATTACTTTTTTATCGACTCCAGGTCAGGCTTTCCATGATGGAATGGGATTTGTACAATTCTATTTCGGATTGCCCATTGCAATGATTATCATTTGCCTTGTTTTTATTCCAATTTACTACAAGTTAAATGTCTATACAGCCTATGAATATTTAGAAACTAGGTTTGATCTAAAAACAAGATCATTAACGGCTTTTTTGTTTTTAATTCAACGAGGATTAGCTGCTGGAATTACCATTTATGCACCAGCAATTATTTTATCATATGTATTAGGATGGGATTTAATTGTACTAAATATTGTCATTGGTTTGTTAGTTATTTTTTATACGGTTTCAGGAGGCACCAAGGCTGTAAACGTAACACAAAAACAACAAATGATCATCATATTTCTAGGAATGGTTACTGCGTTTACTTTAATCATGTATTATATGCCAGATGGCATCACATTTAGCAAAGCTTTAGACATTGCTGGGGCAAGTGATAAAATGAAAGTATTAGACTTTTCGTTTGATTTAAATAATAGATATACAGTTTGGACAGGGTTTTTAGGTGGTACTTTTTTGATGCTTTCGTATTTTGGAACAGATCAAAGTCAGGTTCAACGTTATCTGTCTGGTAAATCGCTACGAGAAAGTCAGCTAGGATTATTATTTAATGGTTTGTTAAAAGTACCTATGCAGTTTTTTATATTGTTAACAGGAGTTATGGTATTTGTGTTTTATCAATTTAATGCATCTCCGCTAAACTTTAATCCAAAAGCCAATGAGGCCGTCATCAGTTCGGTGTATTATGATGAATATAAAGAATTAGAAAAACAGCATATCGAAATAGAAAATCAAAAGAAAATACTTTTGTTAGATGGCGTTCAAGAAAACGAAAAGGATTTAATTATAGCATTCAATAAAAAAGACCGTGCATTAAAGGTAAAAGCAAAAGAAATTATTGAAAAAGTTGCCACAACTTCAGGTGATAAAATTCAAGCAAATGATAAAGATTATGTGTTTATACATTTCATTGTAAATAACCTTCCAAAAGGAATCATAGGATTACTTCTAGCGGTTATTTTAGCTGCAGCAATGTCTTCAACTGCCTCCGAATTAAACGCTTTAGCCTCAACAACAACTATAGATGTTTATAAGAGAAATATTGTAAAAGGAAGAGATGAAACTCATTATGTAAAAGCTTCAAAATGGTTGACCTTAGGGTGGGGTATATTGGCCATCTTAATTGCCTGTGTTGCCAACTTATTTGACAATTTAATTCAATTAGTAAATATCATTGGGTCAGTATTTTATGGAAACGTATTGGGTATTTTTTTATTGGCATTCTTCTTTAAAAAGGTACAAGGAAACGCAGTTTTTGTTGCTGCAATAATTACTCAGACACTTATTTTATTAATTTATTATTTTGGAATATATGAACTTGAAAATCTAGGTTTAGAACCTGTAATTAGTTATTTGTGGTTAAATTTTGTAGGTTGTATTTTGGTTATTTTCACAGCATTAATGTTTTCATTTAAATCTAATCGTTTATCTGTAAGAGCAGTATTGGTTTTAATATCAATTGCGCTTATTAAAGTAGTGTATGATGTTGTTTACTTAAAATTAACCTTATATCATGTGCTAGTTTTAATGCTTTTATTTATCTTAATAGGAGTACTAAGTATTGAGAAAAAATCATCTATCAATTCATAAAATTATGAGTCTCATTATTATTTAAAGGAGATGAACAAACAAGAAACTAAGATCATTCGTTGGGGAATACTAGGTTTAGGTCATATTGCCCATAAGTTTTCACAAGACCTGGCAACTGTTGAAGGAGCCGAATTGTATGCTGTAGCTTCTAGAAGTAGAAAAAAAGCAACTTCTTTCGCAGAAGAGTTTCAAGTCTCTAATAGTTATGATTCTTATGAATTACTTGTAAAAGATCCAGCAATAGATGCAATATATATTGCCACACCGCATAGTTTTCACAAAGAACATACAATCCTTTGTTTACAGCATAAAAAAGCTGTTTTATGTGAGAAGCCTTTTGCAATGAATTTAAAAGAAGTTGCAGAAATGATTGCCGTTGCTAAAGAAAACAAGACACTTTTAATGGAAGCTCTATGGACTTTATTTTTGCCCCATTATCAATATGTTATAAATTTTATAAAGAATGAAGTTTTTGGTAAAGTACTCCTTTTAGAGGCCGATTTTGGATTTCAATCAACTCACAGTTTAGATAGTAGAGTACTAACAAAAGAACTTGGAGGAGGTAGTTTATTAGATATTGGCATTTATCCTGTATTTGTAGCCCTATCTTCATTGGGGGTTCCAAAAACCATAGAAGCCGATGCAACTTTTTTTGAAAACGGTGCAGATTCAGCTTGTAGCATTGTTTTTGAGTATAATAATGCTAAGGCAATTTTGAAAAGTACTTTTTTAGAAGAAACTCCATCCGAAGCAATTTTTACTTGTGAGCACGGAGTGGTAAAATTAAACACCAGATTTCATCAACCTACATCAGTTACTTTGTTTCAAAACGGTTCGGAAGAACACATAGATTTTAGCGCTAATACTTTTGGTTATAATTTTGAAATTGAGCACTTCAATCAATTGCTTAGAGATCATAAAACAGAAAGTGAGCTCATGAGTTTTTCTTTTTCTAAAGACTTAATTGCTACACTAGATAAAATAAGAAAACAAATCAATTTAAATTATTAATTTATCTTCATTTATGATAACCATTAGAAAAGCAACTAAAGAAGATTTGTCAATTTTATATGAATTTGAGCAAGGAGTTTTACATGCCGAAAGGCCTATGGATAAAACCCTAAAGGCATCCAAAACGTATTATTATGATATTCCAAACCTTATTAGTGATTTAAAGGTAGAACTTGTTATTGCTGAAATTAATGGTGTTATTGCAGGATGTGGATATGCACGTATAAAGCAAGCTAGAGATTGTTTTCAATTCGATCAATTTTCCTACTTAGGGTTTATGTTTACAAAAGAAGATTACAGAGGAAAAGGAGTTAATAAAACGATTATGAATTATTTGTATGATTGGTCTTTATCTAGAGGTATTTATGAAGTAAGATTAGAGGTGTATCCTTCAAACAATGCTGCAATAAAGGCTTATGAAAAAGTTGGTATGCAAGCAACGATGCATACAATGAGAATAGATTTGAGAAACAGATCATAAAAATAGATGTATAATACTTTAAAGAATATAAAATGTAAAAAGGAGTAAGTGAGTATATAGCTACTCTTCTTACTCCTTTTTTATTTTAAAACGTAAATACAGCTTTTTATTTAGCTCCCCATTCGCTTAGAGATTCTGTATTCATCTTAATATAAGCTTCATTTCCAGCTTCTTTAGAGAGCTCTAAAGATTTTTCAGCAACTGCTATAGCCTTTTCAGAATCACCCATTTTAGCATAAATTAAAGATTGTTGTCTTAATTGCCAAAAAGCAGGCTTCTCTGTTAAAGACATCGCCTTTTCCATCCATTCATTTGCTTTTTTAATATCTTTATCTTGTTGGTTGTAATAGATTGCAGCATTGTAATAATCTCCAGCTTCAGGAGTTGCTGCCATTACAGCATCAATTGTTGCAGAAACCATTTCATCAGTTGGAACTTCAAATGTAACAGCAACATATGTTTTTTCCCAAAGAATACCAAGAACTGCAGTGGTTGATGTTACATCATTAATAGAGATGGTAAACGTTTCAACATTTATAGGAAAAGCTTGCACATTTACAGTGGTTTTTGCAGCTACTTTACTATCATCCCAATCTCTAGGAACTCCGCTATTATCAGACTCAGTATAAAACATCACTTCCCAAGAATCTTTATTAGGCACAGAGTATAATCCGTAAGAACCTGCTTTTAATGTTTGTCCGTCAATAATTACATCAGAACTAAAGGTAACTTTTGTGTTAGAATTTGCTCCTGTTCTCCATGTTTTTCCAAAGGCAACTAAATCACCAAAAATAGTTCTTCCTTTTACTCCTGGTCTAGAGTATTCTATGGCAACATCTGTTAATCCTACTCGTTGAGTTACCATTCCTAAAGGACTTGGTTGTGGGGTTGTAATTTTTAATTCAACTACGGGTTCAGTTTCTTTAACTGTTTCAGTAGTAGTAGAATTGTTACAGCTTGTTAGAGAGATTGCAACTGTAAAAGCTACAATACGTACTGTTTTTAGAATAGATTTTTTCATGATTAATTTTAGATTATTGAGTTGTAAAAATACAATTATTTTAAGTTGTTAAAAATTTTGTTACTATTCTTTTCCAGGTTTATAGATTTTTTTTGCACGTTTTAAAACATCCTTTTTATAATAAGCAACATCTTTAAATTTAGCTTTTATGTACGGAATGGCTTGATCATCAAAATGAGGAGAATTGGGGTCTCCACTCTGGCCTCCAGCTAATATTGTTTTAGCAGTTACTTTTTCTCCAAACTCTACAACAGCTACAAAGCTATTTCCAGAAGTTCCATACTGACGCTTGGTTTGGTCTCCAAACTGAGTCCCAAAAGAAGCCAAAGCTCCCCATCTACCAGAGGCCATTCCTACAGGAAAACTTGGTTTGTTGTCATTAAAGTCTTGAATAATTTTACCATCATTCCTTTGATATCTATTAAACTCTCCCCACGGAGTTTTCCAAGAGCCAAAATCTACGGTTAGTTTTTGTAAGCTTTCTTCAAATATGGCTAGACGCTCTTTGGGTGAAGAACCAACACTCATATATTCAAAACGGGCCAATCTTGAAGTTCTTTTCCCCAAAGACATTATTGGAATTTTTCCAGATTTATAATAGGTATTAATGTAAAATTGAGCTAAAGTCATTTCTATGGAACTTATAGAAACTGTGAAATTCCATTTTTTTAGTAATTCAATAGCCTCTTTAGCTTCACGAGATTTTACAGGTGTTTTTTTAGCAGCATCTAACAATCCTGAAATAAGTTTTTCTGCTCCAGGAAGATAAGGGTCGTAAGCAAGTTTAATTAAAGATTCTAAAGTAAGGTCTTCTGCTTTTTTTAACAGGGGAATGGCATGCATTCCTCTAAAGTTTTCTGGATAGGAAGACATATATTCTGGGTAATCTTCTTTTTTAGGACTGTATTCTGCAGCAGAACTAAATGGAGTAGAATTACAGTTTTGAATCCAATGAGTAGGAGGGTTCTTAACAAAAATATTATCTTCTAATTCGTGTAAGCCTTTCCAGTCTGTTGCCGGATTGCTTCCATCTACAGGTTTTGTATAATCAAATTTTTCATTTCTTTTGGGAATAAAATTTCCATGGTAGTAAGCGATGGTTCCATCTGCATCTGCATAAACAGTATTGTTAGAAGAATTGGTTCTAATATCCATCATCTTATAAAACTCATCATGATTGGAGTTTTTAGTTCTTGTAAACGATTGTTCTAATGCTTTTATAGGGCTCCACATTAGAGCAGTTGCCACCCACTTTTCACCTTCGGCATGTGTAATGGGGCCATGGTGTGTTCTGTACATGGTAAAATCTTTTGAAGAGATTCCTTTGTCTGTTGTATAGTCTAATGAAACTTTTACAGAATCTACAGGAAGCAATTCTTTTCCATATTGATACTGAATTCCTGCATCACTTTTTACAATAGTCTCTGTAAATTCGTCTATAATGTCAGTTCCTGTTGAGGTATGCATCCAACCAGTTTTTTCATTAAAGCCTTGGTAGATGAAAAACTGACCCCATGTTGTAGCTCCATACGCATCTAAACCTTCTTCACTAACAACATGAGATTCTCCTCTAAAGAAAAAAGAGGTATGAGGGTTTATTAATAACATGGCATTTCCTGAAGCTGTTTTTTCTCCACCAATAGCAAAACCATTAGATCCTCTTGGTTCATTATCTTTTAATCTAATTAAGCCGTCTGAAATTGCTAATTTTTTTGAATTTGTTTGAGGTCCATAAAAATCTCTTATTTTTTTAGTAGAGACTCTTTCAATATCTCCTCCTATAGAACCCTCGCTAAAATACATAGGCATCCAAGGCTCAAAATGAGTAATTAACTTAGGAGTTACTTCTGGATGATTTTTTAAATAAAAGTTAATACCATCTGCAAATGCAACACAAAGTTCTTGTAGCCATTTAGGACTTTTTTCATAATTTAAAATTGCTTCTTCTTTGGTCATGTATAAGTTGGCTCTTAAATCACTGTAGATGGCTTCTTTTCCTTCTACCTCAGCCAAACGACCAATTGCCCAAATGTAATTTCGTTCTACACGATTAAAATCATCTTCACATTGAGCATATAACATTCCAAATACAGCATCGGCATCTGTTTTTCCATAAATATGAGGAATACCAAAGTCATCTCGTATAATTTCTGTATTCTCGGCTCTGTGGTTCCATCGTTCTTGTTCGTTTAGAGAGCTTATGTTTGTTTCTGAAGTTGAACAACTAATCGCTAAAGTGCAAAAGACTAATAAAATAATTTTATTCATGATATAAAGCTTAAAAAAAATGAATTAGCAAGGTAAAACATAATGAAAAGCTAACCTAAACAAATGTATCTTTGCCTAAAATTTATCAATAAAAGAAAAAATAGCCTGTAAATGAAAAATTATATTGCAGAATTTATTGGAACCTTTGCCATGGTTTTTTGCGGAACAGGTGCCATGACTATTAACGAAGTTACAGGCGGAGATGTTACTCATGTTGGAATTGGAATTACTTGGGGATTAATAGTAATGGCTATGATTTACGCTTTTGGAGAAATTTCAGGAGCACATTTTAATCCTGCAGTATCTATTGCATTTGCCTATGCAAAGAAGTTTTCTTGGAAAGAAGTACCAAAGTATATTTTTTTTCAAATAGCAGGTGCTTTTGCTGCAAGTTTACTTTTAATGTGGTTATTTCCTAAAAGTGAATTATTAGGTGCTACTATTCCTTCTGTTGATGTTTGGAGAGCCTTTGTATTAGAATTGATTCTTACATTTTTCTTAATGGTTGTTATTATTAATGTTTCTACAGGAAGTAAAGAGACAGGTATGATGGCTGGAATTGCAATTGGAGGGGTTGTTTTACTAGAAGCTCTTTTTGCCGGACCTATTACCAATGCTTCTATGAATCCTGCACGTTCTTTAGCACCAAATATTGTTTCTGGAAATATTGAAGGACTTTGGTTGTATATATTAGCTCCAATTATAGGAGCATTACTAGCGGTAGTTAGTTGCAAGTTTGTAAAGCATGAAAATTGTTGTGATGAAGAGTGTTAGCATACTTGGTTGTGGTTGGTTAGGAAAACCAATGGCAGTTTCTTTACTAAGTGAAGGCTTTTCTGTTAAAGGATCTACAACATCAGAAATTAAAATTCAAGAATTAGAAGCTTTAGAAATTGATGCCTATTTGATAGATATTACAGAATTTGAAGAATTTGATTTATTTTTAGCTTCAGATATTCTTTTAATAGCCATAACATCTAAAGATATTGATGCTTATGAACGTTTCATTCAACAACTAGAACTTTCGTCTATTCAAAAAGTTATTTTCATTAGTTCTACTTCTGTATATTCAGTTTCAAATTCAGTAGTTTCTGAAGAAACAAAAACATTGAATACTCCTCTGTCAGAGATAGAAAGTCTCTTCAGAGAAAATACTTATTTTGAAACAACTATCATTCGTTTTGCTGGGTTGTTTGGGCCTGGAAGACATCCTGGTAGTTGGTTTAAAAATGGAAAAACAATACCACAACCTAACGGGTTTGTGAATATGATACATCAAGAAGATTGTATTGAAATTATTCATGAAATCATTGATCAAAATTGCTGGAATACAACTTTTAATGCTTGCTCTAACGATCATCCAACTAGAAAAGAGTTTTATACAAATGCCAGAAAAAGCTTAAATTTTGATCCTCCAATATTTGAAGAAAACCCACAATTGAGATATAAAATAATAAGTTCTAAAAAGCTGCAAGAAGTCTTGGGTTACCAGATTATTCATGATAATTTGTTAGAAATTTAGACTTTATAGAATTTTAATTTAGAGTATAACTCTATTAGCTCAGCATGTCATCTGAGTTACAGATATACTTAGTCATGAAGTCTTTTGAAAGCTTAGTAAGTCTTTAGAATTAACATTGAGGCTCTCGAAATGATATTAATAATACTATCTAAGAATAGGTTCTTTTTCTTACATACTGAAATACAAAACCAAAAGTCAATAAAACCAGTAGGGGTAAGACAATGTTTACAAACTGCCAGAAAGTTCTTTCTTGGTAAGCCTTCTCTTTATCTAATAAATTAATTTGCACATTTTTATTCCTCAATTCAATTAAGCCATTATCGTCTAATAAATAATCTACTGCATTTAATAAAAATTCTTTGTTTCCAAATTGTTCTCCAGTCCATTTATCTTGAGCCAAATCAAAAGGTTTTCCTTTTTGTAATTGATTTCTTCCAATATCTCCATCAGAAACAACGATCATTTTATTATGGCTGCTTTTTTTGCTGAATTTCTTGATGTTAAATGGTTTTATTCTGTTTGCATACATAGAAGTAAAATCACCCTCTATAAGTAAACTAAATATCTGAAAACCAGACGAATAATTTTCTTCTTTAGGTTCTTTAGCAATACTCTCTAATGCTATAATAGCTGGAGTTCCTGTTTTTCTAGTTAACATAGAACTCATTAATAAAACAGTCTTTTGTAAACTGTTTTGCAGGGTGTCTATTTGATTTGCAAATCGCAATCTAACAGGAGCTATATTTTTTGATATAGCATGAGTTGGATTTCCAGAAACCAATGGATGATAAAACCAGTTTAAATTTTGAAACTGTGGTTTATTTCCAATATTTCCAGTAGCTAGAGGAATCTTTGCTGCATATAAATCTTGAATTAATGTTACATTAACCCTCAAACCGTAAGAGAAGAAAAAATCGGTCAAATTAAGGTCTCTCGGATAGGCTAACATTTTACCATCTTTAAATAAACTATCTGTGTCTGCTTGAACATTTTCTAGCATCCACAATGTTTTTCCACCGTTCATGATATATTGATCTAGCACTAACTTTTCTTTTTCTGTAAAAGATTCTGTTGGTTTTGCAATAATGGCAAGATCAAATTGTTGAAGGTCTTGTAGGCTTTTTACAGAATTACTAGCTACAGAATCTAAGGTAAATTTGGCCAATCTATGTTTTTTAGCTACTTCGCTTAAAAAAGAATACAACTGTATGTCTAATAATTCTTCGTTTCCAGAGAGAACAGCTACTTTTTTTTGTTTTTCTTCTTGAAGTTTATAGATGGCATTGCTAAAAGAAAACTCTAAATTTTCTACAGCAGTTTCTAGCTGATCTTCTTGAGATTGTGCTGCTCCGTTTGGAAGTAAAGAAACAATACTAGTTTTTTTCTTATACATGATCTCTGCCCAAGGAAAAATAATAGCATTAGATAATTTGCCATCTTCCTTTACCGTTAACTGACTAGGAATCATTCCTGCTTTAATCAATCGTTCTCTTTGATTGTTTGGGCGTATAAACTGAATTTTAATAAAAGAGTTTTTAGCACTTAATTCTTCTAAAAACTGCCTAGTTTCTATTTGTAAGCGTTTAAATTCTGAAGGGAAATCGCCTTCTAAATAGACTTTTACAATAAGTTGTTTGTCTATATTAGCTACGATATCTTTAGTTACTTTTGCTAATGTATATCGATTGTCTGTTGTTAAATCAATTCTGTTATAAAAACCTTGATTCACAATATTTAGCACTATTAATATAATAAATAGATATAAACTATGTTTTAATTTTTTACTCATTCGTCAATTTTTGTTTGGTGATGAATAAAAAGAAAATAATAATACTGAAGAAGTATAATACATCTCTGGTATCTATTACACCTCTACTGATGCTCTTAAAATGTTCGTTCATTCCAAACAATTTTACAGTATAAGATGAGCTTCCAAATAAATTAGCAACGGCATCAAATCCATAGTAGAAAAAGAAGGCAATAAAAATACCTAGTAAGAAAGCAACAATTTGATTTTTAGAGATAGAGGAGGTGAAAACACCTATAGAAGCATATGAACTGGCTAGTAAAAGCAAACCAACATAAGAACCTATGGTACTTCCATAATCTATATTCCCAATTGGATTGCCTAATTGGTGTATAGAATACACATACACAAAGGTTGGAATGACAGCAATAATAATTAATAGTAAAACCGCAAAAAACTTACCTAAAATAATCTGAAAATTAGTGATGGGTCTTGTTTTTAAAATTTCGATGGTTCCTGTTTGAAATTCATCTGCAAATGTTTTCATAGTAATGGCAGGAACTAGAAATAATAACAACCATGGCGCCAAATAGAAAAAACTAGTAAGGTCTGCAAAGCCAGCATTTAAAATATTAAAATCATCATTAAAAACCCATAAAAACAATCCATTTATTAATAAGAAAATTCCAATAACCAAATAGGCAATTGGCGAGGCAAAAAATGAATTAAATTCCTTTTTTAAAATGGCAAGCATTGTTTTGCTGTTTATTTTTTTAATTTAAATATTCTATTATTTTCAAAACCATCTTCTCTTCGTTCAACTTGAAAAACAAATTGATGTTTTTTTAGCAAGGCTTTTGAAGCTTCATTGTCTTTGTTAGTAAACGCTTCAATAGTTTTTAAATTCATTGAATACAATCCAAAATTAAGAACGGCTTTGCATGACTCATTCATATATCCTTTCTTATGATTATCTGGATGTAATTCATATCCAATTTCTGCATAAGAAAAGTTGTTATTAAAGTTTTGATATCCAATGGTGCCAATTATTTGGTTGTGTTTCTTTGAGACAATTACCCAAAAGATATTTTTTTTATCTTTAAATCGTTTGTTTAACTCAGCTATAAATTTAGTGGTTTCTGAAATACTTTGAGGCATTTTTCTAGAAATCAACTCATTAATTTTTTTATTTGACCTTAAAAGATAGACAGCTTTAGAATCTTTAGAATTAGGCTGTCTAAGTATGAGTCTTTCTGTACTTAATTCAGGAAATAAATTAAAATTAAATTTTTCCATTAGCTTAACCGTGAAATTTTGTCAACACTCCAGGCTTCTGGTTTTAAATTGAACAGTATTTTTGTGTTAGACCATACCTCTTTAAATAATTGAGAATCTCTGTAATTATTTAAATCTTTTTCAGAATCCCAATAGCTGTAGGTGAAAAACACACATGAATTATGTTGATCTCTATACAATTCTAGCAAATTACAGCCTTTACTTTTCCTTATAAGTTCTTTTTTTTTCTCAAAATTAGCAAGAAAAGTTTCTATATGTTCTGGATGAAAACTCATCTTTACAATTCTAACTAACATGTATTTTTAAATAAATTCTATGGTTATGGTATCTCTATAATCTAATCCAAGCAATGTTGAAGCCCCACCAACAGTTTTTAAATTACTTCTGTAAATTGCAATTTCTAAATAACCAGCAGAATTAAATAAAGCCAATCTATTTCCGTCAAACTGGCGTGCATCTGAGGTGTTTTCACCAAGTATTTCGTTGTATTTGTTCACTATTTTTGTGAAGGTATATCTAGCTGCAGAAATTTTAAAATCTCTTCCTTTTCCAATATCTGTAAAAAGCTTTTTATTTATGTTACTAATAATATTGCCATAATTATCAATATAAATAACACCTCCTGTAATCATTTTTTGATCTTGGCTTACCTTTGGTTGAATTTCTGTCATCTCCTTATAGGTAGATGTTTCTTTTCCAATTACTGTTAGATTACCCCCTCTAGAGATAAAACAAGCTACTTGCACAAAAACATCTAACACAGGGAAACTGCTTTCTATTCTATCGTGAATATTAATTTCAACAACCTTTGTTGGCTTAATGTCTTTGGTAATCATACAAATTAATCCATTGTCTGGACACACAAAATAATGATTGTCTAACTCAAGAGCAATGTGCTTGTTTGTTTCGCTCAATTCAGAGTCTACACCAATAATATGGATGGTCCCTTCGGGAAAACTTTTATAAGAGTTTTTTAATATATAGGCAGTTTCTGTAATGTTAAATGGAGAAATATGATGCGTAATGTCTACAATTTTAGCATCAGGTAATTCTGAGTATATGGCTCCTTTTACGGCACCAACAAAGTGGTCTTTCGTTCCAAAATCAGTAGTTAATGTTATAATAGACATTAAAATTTGGCTGTTAATTAAATGTGTAAAAGTTGCTCAAAAAATTCATACAAAGCTAAACATTTCTGAAAATTTATTCACTATTTTTAAGTTGTATTATTTAATAACTCTAATAAACCACAAACATTTGAACGAACGCATCATTGAGCTTACTGAAATTAACCCAAATGATTTCTTTGGCGCACACAATAGTACCGTAGAACAATTAAAAAGATACTTTCCAAAAATTAAAATTGTTGCTCGCGGGTCTAAACTAAAAATTTATGGAGAGTCTGAACTGTTAGATGAGTTTGAAAAGCGACTAGAGATGCTGATAAAATATTTTAATCGATATAATAAGTTAGACGAAAATAGTATTGAACGAATTTTAACATCAACAGGGAAAGAAGCAAAGTCTTCAAGTCTAAAGGCTAAAGATGTTTTAGTACATGGTGTAAACGGAAGACTTATTAAGCCACAAACAGAAAATCAGCGTAAAATGGTTTCTATGATGCAAAAAAACGACATGCTTTTTGCGGTTGGTCCAGCAGGTACAGGAAAAACATATACTGCAGTTGCGTTAGCTGTAAAAGCCTTAAAGGAAAAAGAAGTTAAAAAAATTGTTTTAACTAGGCCAGCAGTAGAATCTGGTGAGAATTTAGGTTTTTTACCTGGTGATTTAAAGGAAAAATTAGATCCTTATATGCAACCATTGTATGATGCCTTAAGAGATATGATACCACATGAGAAATTAGAATCTCACTTAGAAAAGGGAGTCATACAAATTGCACCCTTGGCTTTTATGCGAGGAAGAACATTAGACAATGCTTTTGTGATTTTAGATGAAGCTCAAAATACTACGCACAACCAAATGAAAATGTTTTTAACCAGAATGGGTAAAAACGCAAAGTTTGTTATAAATGGAGACCCTGGTCAAATAGATTTACCTCGCAAACAAATCTCTGGCTTAAAAGAAGCTTTATTAGCCTTAAAAGATATAGATGGAATTGCACAGATTTACCTAGATGATAAAGATGTTATCCGGCACAAATTAGTAAAAAGTATTATTACTGCCTATAAAGGCATTGAAACTGATTAATTCTAATTGTCTTTAATTACTTTTGCAACTTTCAATTATTAATATGATGAATACCATAAACGAAACCAATTTTCAATTTCCTAATCAAAAATCTGTTTACAAAGGCAAAGTAAGAGAGGTTTATAATATTAATGATGAGTTATTGGTTATGATTGCTTCTGATAGATTGTCTGCTTTTGATGTTATTATGCCAAGGCAAATACCATTTAAGGGGCAAATTTTGAATCAGATAGCAACTAAAATGATGAAAGAGACAGAAGATTTGGTTCCAAATTGGTTACTGGCCAATCCAGATGAGAATGTAGCTATTGGTCATTTATGTGATCCTTTTAAAGTAGAGATGGTTATTCGGGGCTACTTATCAGGACACGCTGCTAGAGAATATAAAGCTGGTAAAAGAATGTTATGTGGGGTTTTAATGGCAGAAGGGCTACAAGAGAACGGTCAGTTTCCTTTACCAATTATTACGCCTTCTACCAAAGCAGAAAATGGAGAACACGATGAAGATATCTCTAGAGAAGATATTCTTGCAAAAGGAATAGTTTCTGAAAAAGAGTATTTAATTTTAGAAGATTACACAAGAAAGTTATTTCAAAGAGGAACAGAAATTGCCGCAGAACGAGGTCTAATATTAGTAGATACAAAATATGAATTTGGCAAAACAAAAGAGGGTAAAATAGTGCTTATAGACGAAATTCACACACCAGACTCTTCAAGATATTTTTACCAAGAAGGTTATGAGCAGAGACAGTCTAAAGGTGAAAGTCAAAAACAATTATCTAAAGAGTTTGTTCGTCAGTGGCTCATAGAAAACGGTTTTCAAGGAAATGATAATGATATCATTCCAGAAATGACAGACCAAAAGATTATAGAAATATCCGATCGGTATATAGAGTTATTTGAACAGATAACAGGTGATGTATTCGTAAAAGCTAGTACCTCAAATGTTCTTGAGAGAATTGAAGGAAATGTAACTTCTTTTTTGTTAAAAAAATAGCTGAACAACGTTGTTATTTTTAATAAATGAGATATTTTAAAATAGTTACTTTATGAAAGCAGTAACAGTTAAAAAAATAAAAGACGAATTACATCACAGATCTTCTCAAGATTTGGTAGAACTATGTCTTAAGCTATCTAAATTTAAAAAAGAGAATAAAGAATTACTTACGTATTTATTATTTGAGGCACATGACGAAGAAATGTATATAAATAGCGTAAAAGAATATATAGTTGATCTTTTTGAAGAGATTAATACAAAGAGTTTTTTCTATATTAGAAAAAGTGTTCGTAAAATTTTAACACTTACAAAAAAGTACATACGGTATTCGAAGAAAAAAGAAACAGAAATACAATTATTGCTTCATTTTTGCATTCAGTTAAAAAAAATGAAGCCCTCTATTTCAAGAAGCCCTCGTCTACAAAATGTATATGACAGGCAATTATTAATGATAAAAAAAGCCATTTCTACTTTGCATGAAGATTTACAATATGATTATCAATTAGAACTAGATGATTTATTAGATGAATAAAAAAAATCGCCCATTACTTCAAAACTTACTTCAAGAGGGAACTAGTGAAATAGAGAGCTTTCAAAACACAACAATTCGCCCAATTGTGAAAATGCAACATCATTTGTTATTAATTTCATTTAAAAACTACCTTCAAAAAAGAAAAATAGATTTTGAAAACTATTCTGAAAAAGAGAAGTTGAATCAAATTAATTCAATCTTCACAAAGGATATAGCCTATAAGAATATTAGTATAGGGTTTATTGTAGGTCATTTTTCAATTCAAGAATGTGATTTGTATTTTAAATATTCTTCAGAAATACACAAAAGGATCATTAAAATTATTCAACAACGAATTCATGACAGTATTTCTGAACTTAAATAAAGTTTAGCTTAAATTTTTAAAAAATCAGAAGATAGTAGATTTTAAACACAAAAAAACCATCAAGTATAGACTCAATGGTTTAGTAGTCTATAATTGTACCTTTTAGGGGGTAGAAATTTAAACATATGTAAAGATATGTATTTTTGTTTAACAAAACAAATATATATATAAACAAATTTAATATATGTAAATTATAATATATGTTTTACAAGGATACGAATACTAACATAAGCAATAAGAACTGCTGTGCTTTTTTTTAATTGAATAGGTGATAAGTACTGATTGCCAATTCTACTGCCAATAAAACCACCTATAAAAACGGTTACTAAGAATAGAAGTGTGAGGTTCCAGTTTATATAGAAATTAGAATTAAAAGATTGCCCCAAAATACCACTGATTGAATTCAGTAAAATAAAGAGACTTGCAGTAGCGGCAATTCTTTTAGGAGAATCCCATTGTCTAATGTGTAATAATGGAGCTAAAAAAATTCCACCACCAATTCCTACCATTCCAGAAATAAAACCAATAATACCAGCATAACTAGTGTTTTTAGAAAAAGTAAAAACAGATGCAGCTACGTGACTTGAAATAATTTTTTTTGAAAACCACATGGTAATTGCAGCAATTAATAGTGTACACCCTAATAGAATAAAAAATAATTGTTCACTTATTAGTATAAAACCTCCAACAAAAGCTAAGGGTATACTAAAAGCTATCATTGGAATTACTTTTTTCCAGTCATATAGTTTTTGCCTCTGAAAATAAAAAACATTTAGACCTACTACAACAATGTTACACAACAAAGAAATAGCTCTAATCTGAGTAAACGCAATGCCAGTTAAAGCTAAAATAGCAAGGTAACTAGAGCCTCCGCCAAAACCAACTGAAGAATATAGTATGGCAATTACAAAAAACAATAATATAATGTGCCAATTACTAATAAGAAGATTCATTAAAATATCTAAATCCATTTAGCGAATATAGTTTTATCTTGTCAAAAATCAATTAATTTGTTAATCTGTCAGTTACTATTGTGTTGGCATGTTAATTGACTAGTTAAAGTGATTTTCAATCCTACTATAACACTATGCAACATTATAAAGAATCTAAAGAAAAGCCAAAAGTAACCATGGCAAAGGCTTTTAAAACTATTATTTGGCCAAGGCGTAACCTAGTTTTTCTTGGCTTATTTCTTATTTTAATTAATAGGTTGTCTGGTTTTGTACTGCCCTTAAAATCTAAAGATTTGTTAGATGATATTTATCCAAATAAAGATATAGACTCTTTGTATCAACTATTATGGGTTGTTGGTTTTGCTTTATTAATACAAGCTATTACCTCATTTTTATTAACCAGAATTTTAAGTGTTCAAGCTCAGTATCTTATTTCAGAGTTAAGAGCTCAAGTTCAAAAGAAAGTGCTTTCGTTGCCTATTAGTTTTTTCGATAATACAAAATCTGGTGCCTTAGTTTCTAGAATCATGAGTGATGTAGAGGGTGTTAGAAATTTAATTGGTACTGGATTAGTGCAATTGGTTGGAGGTATAATTACAGCAATCCTCTCCCTTGTATTACTAATTCAAATCAACCCTTGGATGACATTGTTTGTTTTTTTACCAGTTAGTATTTTTGGAATTATAGCTTTAAAAGCATTTAAATACATTCGTCCAATTTTTAGAAACAGAGGGAAAATTAATGCAGATGTAAAAGGAAGATTAACAGAAACTTTGGCTGGAGTTAGAGTTATAAAAGCTTTTAATGCAGAAAATCAGGAGAATGAAACGTTTGAAAGAGGTGTAGATTCTTTATTCCAAAATGTGAAAAAAAGTTTAACAGCAACTGCTGTTATGACAAGTTCATCTACATTTTTATTAGGATTAGCCTCCGTTGGAATTATGGGAATAGGTGGGTATTATATGATTGAAGGTGAACTTACTACTGGAGAATTTCTAAAGTTCACCTTACTTTTAGGTTTTATGATAGCTCCAATAGTTCAGATGAGTAATATTGGAAGTCAGTTAACAGAGGCTTTGGCTGGGCTAGATAGAACAGAAGAGCTTATGAATATGGAAGCAGAAGAAGATGATAAAGGAAGAACAGTAGACTTAAAAAAAATACATGGAGATCTTGTTTTTAAAGATGTTTCTTTTTCATATGAAGAAGGAAAAGAAGTACTACATAATATAAATTTTCATGTACCACCCGGTTCGGTCACAGCTTTGGTAGGAAGCTCTGGTTCCGGAAAATCTACCATTGCTGGTTTGTCTGCTACTTTTTTAAACCCAACTTCAGGAAAAATCACCATAGACCATCAAGACATGTCTAAAATCAAATTGTCTAGTTACAGAAAACATCTTGGGGTTGTGCTACAAGACGAATTTTTATTTGAGGGAACCATAAGGGAAAACATACTTTTTCCGAGACCAAATGCTACAGAGAGTGAATTGCAAAACGCTGTAAAAGCGGCCTATGTAAATGAGTTTACAGACCGTTTTGAAAATGGTTTAGATACCTTAATTGGTGAAAGAGGCGTAAAGTTATCTGGAGGGCAAAGACAGCGTTTGGCAATTGCTAGAGCTATTTTAGCAGCACCAAAAATTATTATTTTAGATGAAGCAACGTCTAGTTTAGATACAGAAAGTGAATCTTTAATTCAGAAAAGTTTGTCTGAATTGGTAAAAAATAGAACTACTATTGTTATTGCACACAGATTAAGTACCATTAAGAAAGCAGATCAAATATTAGTAATTGAATCTGGAAATATTGCAGAAAGAGGTACTCATGATGAGTTAATTGAAGCCAAAGGAAGGTATTATGATTTGTATACCTATCAGGCAAAAATTTAATAAGTAGAGGATTTATTTGATATGTTCTAAAAAAAAAGACATTTTATATTTTACTAGAGGCAGATTTAGATCTTAAAAGCTATGCTGTTTAAAATTTATATTGTCTAGAATACTTTTTAAAACAAATTCGTAGTATTTCTTGTTGGAAGCTATAAAATGATTGCTTGTTTTAGCATCATTTAAAAGATCATAATAGGTTTCAGTTGTGACTAGCTTTAAAGCTTCAACTTCTTCTTTTTGACAAATGAGCTTATCGATGTCTACCTTCAGCTCTGCTATAAAGATATGATGAAACTCATTGTCTGTAATGCCAGTATCATATTTTTGAAACGATTTAAAAACACCAATCTTAACCAAATCATTTTCATCAACTATCAATCCTATTTCTTCTTTAATTTCTCGTACAGCACCAGATTTAAAACTTTCAGCAGCATTAATATGTCCAGCAACACTAACATCCCAAAGCAATGGATATATTATTTTTGAAGCTGCCCGTTGTTGTAGTAGAATACTTCCTTTTGTGGTATAAAACCAAATATGTACCGTGGCATGATATAATCCTGTTTTGTGAACAATAGATTTTAAACAAGTTTTTCCTGTTGCATTGCCTTCAGCATCTAAAATAGCGATAAGTTCATCCATAAAAACTAAATCATCGCAGTTTTAATACATGCTATTAAGAAGTTGAAATCTTCTTTTGTGTTGTATACATGACAAGAAAGTCTGATATACTTCCCTCTAAAAGAAATAAAAATTTTTGCTGCAGTTAATTCTTTTTTAAGAGTATTAATATCCAATTTTTCTGGAAGCTTTACGCCAAACAAATGATGTGTTCTATCTTTTGGGTTTTCAATAAAACATCCCATTTTTTGAAGTTCAATAACAGCATCTCGTGTAATATCTTCACAATAGGTTTGTATAGCAATAGGAGTCCATTTTAAGACTTGTTTCAGGGCTGCTATTTGCATTTTTACATAAATAAAACTAGCATGTTCACCAGAAGAATATCTATTGGCTAGAGGTTTGTAATTAGATTCGTAATTCGTTAAATTAATTAAGTTTTCACTATTTAGCCTGTTAGACCAATTTTCTTCTATAGGAGTTCCATCATCAAAACACGATCCAAAATACCCGTAGCCACAACCATAAGGTCCAAATAACCATTTATATCCTGCACAAATTAAAGCATCTGGTTTAATTTCTTTTACAGAAAAAGGAAAAGCACCTACAGACTGACTACCGTCTATAACTAATAACGAATTGTGTTTGCTTGTTTTTTTACGAATAGCCTTTAAATTAAATAAGGTTCCGCTAGCCCAATGAATATTTCCTAAGCTAACCAGGGCTGTTTTATTGCTAATGGCATTTAAAATTGCTTTATTCCATTGTATGCCTTGGTCTACTTCAGTCTTTGGGCGTTTAACTAGTATGATTTTTGCTTCAAATTTTGCAGCTAATTTTTTCCAAACATAGTAGTTGCTTGGAAATTGTTCTTCAATAAGAAGTATTTCTTCACCTTTATGTAATGTAATATTATTAGCAACGGTTGCCATTCCATAAGAAGCAGAAGGGATGTTGGCAATTCTATTATAATCTTCTACTTCAACTAATTCTGCAAATAATTTTTTGAGCTCTTTAATAGGTTCAAAATATGTATCTGTTACAATTTTATAGGGATGACTCTTTTCTAAAACAGCAGAAATTCCAGCTTGTTCAACCGCCTTAAAAGATGGCGATTGACTTGCTATGTTTAAATAATTGATATCCTCAGGAATATCAAAAAGCTGTTTCTGATTTTGTAGCATTTTATTTAATCAAAATAAGAAAAAGTTTCATCACCTTTTATTGTGAGTAATGTTTCGTAAATTAACTTGATTACGTTTTCTACATCATCCCTATGAACCATTTCAACAGTTGTGTGCATATAACGTAGCGGTAAAGAAATTAGAGCTGAGGCAACACCTCCATTGCTGTAGGCAAAAGCGTCTGTGTCTGTTCCTGTTGCTCTAGATAAGGCAGCTCGTTGAAAAGGAATGTTCTTCTCTTCAGCTGTTTCAGTAATTAAATCTCTAAGCTTTTGTTGAACAGCAGGAGCATAGGCAATAACAGGTCCATCACCGTTTTTTATAGCCCCTTCTTTCTTTTGATCAATCATTGGCGTAGTTGTATCATGTGTAACATCGGTAACTATCGCTAAGTTTGGTTTGATTGTATGTGAAATCATCTCAGCACCACGCAATCCAATTTCTTCTTGCACAGAATTTGTAATGTATAAACCAAACGGAAGCTCTTTTTTGTTTTCATGTAATAGTCTAGCAACTTCAGCAATCATAAACCCTCCCATTCTATTATCTAAAGCTCTACAAACAAAATTTGATTCGTTCAAAATATGAAACTCATCTGGGTAAGTGATTACACAACCAACATGAACTCCTAATCCCTCTACTTCTTCTTTGGTTTTACAACCACAGTCAATAAATATATTTTCAGGTTTTGGGGCTTCTTCATTTGCTTTATTTCTTGTGTGAATTGCTGGCCATCCAAATACTCCTTTTACAATTCCATCTTTGGTATGGATATTTACAATTTTACTCGGTGCAATTTGATGATCTGAACCACCATTTCTAATTACATAAATTAATCCCTCATCAGAAATATAATTTACATACCAAGATATCTCATCTGCATGACCTTCTATGACAACTTTATAGGTAGCTTCAGGATTGATCACAGCCACAGCAGTTCCGTAGGTGTCTGTAATAAATTCGTCTACGTATGGTTTTAAATAATCCATCCATATTTTCTGACCTTCCCACTCATAACCAGTAGGAGCTGCATTGTTTAAGTATTTTTCTAAAAATGCAATTGATTTTTTATTCAGTATCGATTCTTTAGCCATTATATATGTATTAACTTTTTTATATTTTGATAAAGTGTAAAAATAAAACCATTTTTTATGATTTTCATGATAATAATCAGGAAAAAGTGTAACGAATTGTTTTATGTTTGGTCTTGTAAGAAGAATTGTTATACATAAAAATATATAAAAACATGAAGTTAGTAATCAAAAATTTAACAAAAACCTACAAAAATGGTGTAAAAGCTATTGATGATTTAAGTATAGAAATTGGTACAGGGATGTTTGGTTTGTTGGGCCCAAATGGGGCAGGGAAATCATCATTAATGAGAACAATCGCTACTTTACAAAGTCCTGATTCTGGTTCAATTATTTTTGGTGATATCGATGTTTTAAATGATAATATGTCTTTACGAAAAGTTTTGGGTTATTTGCCCCAATCTTTTGGCGTGTACCCTAAAATGTCTGCGCAAGATTTACTTGATTATTTTGCGACTTTAAAAGGAATTTCAAATAAATTAGAAAGAAATGAAATTGTAAAAAAGGTTTTAGAAATAACAAATTTATATGACGTTAGACGTAAACATGTTGCCGGGTATTCTGGAGGAATGAAACAACGTTTTGGAATTGCTCAGTTACTTTTAAACAGTCCTAAGTTAATTATTGTAGACGAACCTACTGCTGGCTTAGATCCTGCAGAAAGACATCGATTTCTGAATGTTTTACGCGAAGTTGGAACAAATTGCACCGTTATTTTTTCTACTCATATTGTTGAAGATGTAAAGGAGTTGTGTAATGAAATGGCAATTTTAAACGGAGGTAGGATTTTAAAACATACAACTCCAATTAATGCTACTAAAGAAATTGAAGGAACTATTTGGCAGAAAACCATTGAAAGAGATCATTTAGTTGAAAATGAAAAGTTATATCGTATTTTATCATCTAACTACAACCAAGACAATACATTAAATTTAAGAGTACACGCTGCTGAAAAGCCTTCAGAAGATTTTATTGCTGTTGCTCCCCAATTAGATGACGTATATTTTATTGCTTTAAAACAAGATGAACCGCAACTTGTTTAAAATCAAATCAAAATAATTTTACGCGTACACTTTTAGACAAATCAATAAATACAGATTAACAGCATGTTTTTAACAATATTTCAACAAGAACTAAAATACTGGTTTAACAAACCAGCTTTTTATATTTATTTGACCATTTTTTTGGGCTTATCATTTTTTTTATCAGCTGCTACTGCTGGTTTTTTCGATTCAGTTACCGCAACAATAGGTTCTTCTAGAATTGTAAACTCTCCTTCAGGGGTAAATAATTTACTTAATGGATTGACTGTTTTTATTTTCTTTTTATTTCCTTCTATAATTGGAGTTTCTATATACAGGGACTATAAAAGTGAAATGCATACAATCTTATATTCGTATCCGTTTACAAAATCTAATTATCTTTTTGCTAAATTCTTTAGTGCAATTTTAGTAGTATCGATCATCGTTTTATCTATTGCACTAGGCATGATCATTGGATTTCGATTTCCAGGAACAAATACAGATATAGTAGGTTCTTTTCAGCTTATTACTTATTTAAAAGCCTATTTGATTTTTATTCTTCCAAATATTTTATTGTTTGGAGCTATTGTTTTTGCAGTGGTTACTTTTTCGAGAAATATAGCAGCAGGTTTTATTACTGTAATCTTACTTTTATTTATTCAAGGAGTTGTAGAAAGTCTACTTTCTGACCCCGAGCAAAGATGGTTATTAGCTCTTTTAGACCCCTTTGGGTCTGGAGCAGTTAATTATTACACAAAATACTGGACGCCTTCAGAACAAAATGAATTGCACATTCCTATCAAAGAAATGATTGTATACAACCGTTTATTGTGGTTAGGAGTTTCAACTTTAATTTTTGGATTGGTTTATAAGTTTTTTACTTTTAGTCAAAATGCGATTTCTTTTTCATTCAAAAAATCTAAAGGAGAGAGAATTACAAAAACAAATTTTAGTGGAATTACAAGAATTACCTTACCAAAGATATCGTATGATTTTTCGTTCACTCAAAATTTAAAAACAACTTGGAAATTATCAAATATAGATTTTAAATATATTGTTAAAAGTTGGGCTTTTATTTCCATTGTGTTGGTAGGTTTGGTATTAATGATTGTTGGTTTGTCTGAAATAGGAGATATTTTTGGAACGCCTACACTGCCAGTTACTTGGAAAATGTTAAATATTGGAGGTATTTTTGCAGCTTCTATCAATATCTGCACCTTTTTATATGCTGGAATGTTGGTTCACAGGGCAAAAATTGCCAAAGTAAATCATATAATAGATGTAACTCCTGTTCCAAATTGGACCCTTTTATTTTCTAAGCTGATTGCATTGATAAAGATGCAACTGCTATTATTAACCGTTATTATGGTTTCAGGAATCCTTTTTCAAATCTATAAAGGTTATTATAATTTTGAAATAGGACATTATATAATGAATCTTTATTTCTTAGATTTTCTTAATTATTTAATTTGGGCTTTGTTGGCTATTTTTATTCAAACTTTAATAGGGAATCCTTATCTAGGGTTGTTTGCTTTATTGGTTATTTCTATTGGAATACCATTTTTATCATTGGCAGGGGTAGAACAATCAATTTTTAAATACAATCAAGGACCAGGCTTCAGCTATTCAGATATGAATGGTTATGGTGATTTAACTCAATTTTTAGTGTATAAAACCTATTGGATATTTTGTGGATTAGCTTTGTTAGTTATCTCAGCATTATTTTGGGTTCGAGGAATTCCTGCTTCATTTAAAGAAAGATTATCGTTAGCAAAATTAAGATTTAAAGGTGTTTATGCCGTTAGCTTGTTAGTTCTTTTAGTTGCTTTTTTTAGTTTAGGATTTTCTATTTATCAAGAAACAGCTTCTAAAGGAAAAAGAACCTCTTCGAAAGAAGCAGAATTAAGAAGGGTAGAATGGGAGAAAAAATATAAAAAGTTTGAAGATTACCAACAACCTAGAGTAATTGCTGTTAATGCAAATATGGATATTTACCCGAAGGAAAGATTCTTTGAAGCATCTGCAAAAATTCAAATGGTCAACAAAACAGATACCCCTATAGATAGTCTTTTCTTAAATCATAATGATTTAAAAAGTAGCTTCGAGTTTAGCAAACCCAATAAATTAGTTTCTGAGGATACCATACATAATTTTGATATTTATTATTTCGAAAACAAAATTATGCCTGGAGATACTTTAGAATTAGCAGTAACAGTTAAAAGTAAAAAAAACACAACCTATAGAAGAAGATCTTCAGTTAGAGAAAACGGTACTTTCATCAATAATTTTGCTTTATTTCCATCTTTAGGCTATTCAACACAAGGAGAATTAACAGATAATAAAACTCGTAAAAAATATGATTTACAAAAAAATGATCTAAAATCACATCCGTCAGATTCAACAGCTTTGGGAGATACTTATATTTCAAAAGATTCCGATTGGATTAATTTTGAGGCAACTGTTTCTACATCCAAAGACCAAATTGCGATTGCTCCAGGATATTTGCAAAAAGAATGGACAGAAGGAGAGCGTAGATATTTTTACTACAAAATGGATAGTAAAATTCTAAACTTTTATGCTTTTAATTCTGGTAGATATGAAGTAAAAAAAGAAATGTTTAATGGAATTAGTTTAGAAATTTACTATCACAAACAACATAGCTTTAATTTGGATAGAATGATGAAAGGGATGAAAGCATCCTTAAATTATAATTCAGAAAACTTTAGTCCTTATCAATTTAGGCAAGCAAGAATTATTGAGTTTCCAAGAACAGGAGGAACCTTTGCACAGGCTTTTGCAAATACAATGCCTTTTTCAGAAGGAATTGGTTTTATTGCAGATGTAGATGATACAGATGACAATGGTGTAGATTATCCTTTTGCCGTGACTGCTCATGAAGTAGCACATCAATGGTGGGCGCATCAAGTAATTGGAGCAGACGTTTTAGGGGCAACTTTGCTCTCAGAAAGTATGTCAGAATACGTTTCTTTGAAAGTGATTGAAAGGGCACAAGGAAAAAATAAAATGAGAACTTTTTTAAAGGAAGCTTTAGATGGATACTTATTACAAAGAACCCTGGAAAGAAAACGGGAAAATGCTTTAATGTACAACGATGGTCAAGGGTATATACATTATCAAAAAGGGTCTATGGTTTTATATGCTTTGAGCGATTATATTGGAGAAGAAAAATTGAATGGAGCAATTCAGAAATTTATAAATAAAGTAAAATTTCAAGAACCTCCTTATACAACTTCCATTGAATTCGTAAATTATTTAAGAGAAGCTACTCCAGATTCTCTGCAATATGTAATTAAAGATATGTTCGAAACCATTACTTTATATAAAAACAGAATAACGAATACGAAAGTAACTGAATTGGAAAATGGAACATATCAAGTTGATATTGAGTTTGAAGTTGCTAAATATAGAAATGATGAAAAAGGAAAACGTTATTATGGTGAAAAGGTAGGAGACACCTTGTCTTATAAAACAGCAAAAATGAAGAAACCAATTCTATCAGTTCCTTTAGCAGATTATATAGATATTGGTATTTTTGCAGAAGAAGATGTTGAAGGTATTATGAAAGAAAAACTATTATATTTAAAAAAGCATAAGGTTACTTCAATCAACAATAAGCTTACGATCATTGTAAATGAAAAACCGATTGAAGTAGGTGTAGACCCTTACAATAAATTGATTGATTCACAATCTGATGATAACAGAAAGAAGATTTAAATTAAATAAAATCATAACATAAAAAACTCATGATTCTAATCATGAGTTTTTTATGTTATACTTAATAACAAAAAGCAACAGAATAAGTATATTTACACGTTAAATTAGGTTGCTTTTGAGGAAAATAATTTTCATACAGGTTTTGTTAATTTCCGCTTTTGTGTTTTCACAGAAGAAAGATTCAGTTCCTCTTGAGTTAGAGGATTATATTTTGGTTAAAACTGGAGACACGCTAACAATTGCTCTAGAGGAATTTACTGTACTGCCAAAACATGATTTTAACTCTGCAATAGACGCTCGGTATTATTATTGGTTTCAAAGGAAAGTATTTAAAGCCTATCCCTTTGCAAAAACAGCTTCACAAAGATTAGATTCTTTGAATGCTAGATTAGAAAGAATAAACTCTAAAAGCAGAAAAAGAAACTACACTAAAAGAGCTCAGAAGTATCTTGAAGGAGAATTCACAGATCAGTTAAAAAAGATGACCCGTACAGAAGGTCGTATATTAATAAAGTTAATATACCGTCAAACAGGTAAGACTACTTTTAACAATATTAAAACATTAAGAAGCGGTTGGAAAGCTTTTTGGTACAATACAACAGCCAATTTATTTAAACTATCGCTTAAAAGCGAGTATCACCCAGAGTCAATAAATGAAGACTATTTGATAGAAGACATACTTCAAAGAGCTTTCATTGAAGAGAGACTAGTACCTCAAAAAACAAAATTAACCTTTGATTTCCCTAAAATAGCAGCATCTAGAAAAGGTAAAGTAGATGTAGAAGAGTATAAAAAGATGTTTGCTAAGAATAAAAAGAAGGTATCTAAAAAGAAAAGTAAAAGCTAACGTATAGGTTTTTAGTTTATTAGATATGCAAGTCTCTTTTCTCACAAAATAATCAATATTTTATTTGTTTAAGGATTTAAATAAGTAGTATCTTTGCATCCCGATTTGGGGGTATAGTCTTCATAGAATATATCTAGTTCATTAAAAAACTGAGTGCTT
>Ga0209504_1000076_pt1 | contig 95954 bp, 77 predicted proteins | sample COGITO_mtgs_1005_FD_184791 | JGI IMG/M metagenome (GOLD analysis project Ga0209504, IMG submission 184791) | Pelagic marine microbial communities from North Sea - COGITO_mtgs_100511 (SPAdes) (version 2) | ecosystem: Environmental > Aquatic > Marine > Epipelagic ... | reverse complement strand
CGATGACACCACAGCAGCCAGTGCTACTGGAATGTCTACTTTAAATGGAGTGGAATCAGGAGATGATGTGATCTTAGGAGGAAGCCCAGTCTTCACCTTTGCAAGTGCCAATGTGGGCACAGGGATCACTATCACTACCTCTGGCTACACCATTAGTGGAACCGATTCAGGAAACTATACACTGACGCAACCAACACTTTCAGGAGACATTACTGCGAAGGAATTGACCATTGCAGGAATCACAGGAGACAATAAGGTGTATGATGGTACTACTGATGCAACAGCGTCTGGGACTCCTGTTCTTTCAGGACTAGTATCAGATGATGATGTAGTTCTAGGAGGGACTCCTGTTTTTACGTTCGCAAGTGCAGAATTAGGAACAGATATAAGCATCACTACTACAGGGTTTATCATTACAGGTTCAGACAACGGGAATTATACCTTAACACAACCAGCTTTATCGGCAGATATTGTTACAACATTAGGGGTAGACGATATTACAGATGTAAAATTATCATTAAAATTATTTCCTAACCCATCGGTTAATTTTATTAAAATATCAGGTTTATCTGAGAAAGCAAATTATATCATATATAATTTGTTAGGCAAAGAGATCCTAAGAGGAAAGGTTTTAAATGAAGAGAATATATTCATTGATGACTTAAGTAACGGAACGTATTTTATAAAAGTTGAAAATGCAAAAGCGATTAAGTTCATAAAAATGTAGTTTTCTAAATAAGAACCTATAAAAACAAAAAGCGTTTGGTTGTATACCAAACGCTTTTTTTGTGAAAATAATTTCGAAGAGTTGTTTAACAATGCGAACCCATAAATTAAAAAATAAAAACATTCATTTTTGTGAATAAAAGACCTTGAATAAAAACGAAATTATAACTTGTTGTTAGACTTGCTATTTCTTAAGATTAGACCACCCATCTCTTAGCCCAACGGTTTTATTAAAAACCAAGGTGTTTGAAGTAGCGTCATTATCAACAGCAAAGTACCCTAAGCGTTGAAATTGAAATCGTTCACCAATACTAGCTATTTGTAAACTAGGCTCTACAAAAGCATTAATAATTTCTAAAGAAGTTGGGTTTAAAAACTCCATAAAATCTCTGTCTTTATGGCTGTCTGGCGCTTCGTCAGAAAATAATCTGTCATAGGCCCTTACCTCAGCTTTCACAGCATGTTTTATAGAAACCCAATGCAAGGTTCCTTTTACCTTACGTGTACTTTCTTCGGTTCCGCTTCCAGATTTACTTAAAGGATCATAGGTACATTGAATTTCTGTAATATGTCCGTCAGCATCTTTGGTGCAACTTTCTGCTTTAATAATGTAGGCGTTCTTTAAGCGAACTTCTTTTCCTAATTTTAACCGAAAGAATTTTTTATTAGCTTCTTCTCTAAAATCTTCTTTTTCTATATAGACTTCTCTCGAAAAAGGAACCTCTCTAGATCCAAAACCTTCTTCATAATCATTATAACTTGCGTCTAAAATTTCTTCTTTATCTTCAGGGTAATTTGTAATGACCACTTTTACTGGATCTAAAACGCCCATGACTCTTTTGGCAGTTTTGTTTAAGTCTTCTCGAATTTTAAATTCTAACAGTGCTACATCAATGATGTTTTCTCGTTTAGAAACTCCAACAGTTTCAATAAAGCTTTTAATTGATGCAGGTGTATACCCACGCCTTCTTAATCCCGAAATAGTTGGCATTCTAGGATCATCCCATCCAGAGACGACACCACCTTCTACCAAACGCATTAATTTACGCTTGCTCATAATGGTATAACTTAAATTCAAACGAGAAAACTCTCGTTGTTTTGGAGGGTTTGGAAATGTTGCTTTCCCATACTCGTATACATGATCTCTAAACCAATTGTATAAATCTCTGTGAGGTTTAAACTCTAATGAACATAAAGAATGAGATATTTGCTCTATATAATCACTCTCTCCATGCGTCCAATCATACATTGGGTAGATGTTCCAGTCGTTTCCAGTTCTGTGATGCTCTTTGTATAAAACTCTATACATGATAGGGTCTCTAAGTAACATGTTTGGGCTTGTCATATCTATTTTAGCGCGCAAGATATGCTCCCCTTCTTGAAACTCACCATCTTTCATTTTTTGAAATAAATCTAAATTTTCGGCTACAGAACGAGTTCTAAAAGGGCTGTTAGTTCCAGGTTCGGTTGGTGTTCCTTTTTGTTCTCTCATCTGTTCTGATGATTGACTATCTACATAGGCTTTTCCTTCTTTAACCATTAAAAGCGCCCAATCGTAAAGTTGTTGAAAATAATCTGAAGAATACAATTCGTTTGCCCATTCATATCCTAACCATGTAATATCATTTTTAATAGCATCTACATATTCTTGTTCCTCTTTAGCAGGGTTTGTATCGTCAAAACGAAGGTTAACAGGAGCATTGTATTTTTCTCCCAAGCCAAAACTAATTCCGATGGCTTTTGTATGGCCTATATGTAAATATCCATTGGGTTCTGGAGGGAACCGAAAACGTAAATTTTCTTTTGGCATTCCGTTTACCAAATCTTCTTCAATAATTTGCTCAATAAAATTGAGTGATTTTTTTTCTTCAGACATTGAGTTTCAACTAAAATTGAGTTCACAAAATTAAACAAAATAAGCGGATTACTCTGTCATTATAATTTTGATTACTTTAAGAAAAAAAAATATTTATTTGTAGTAATTTTACCTCATTAAATAGATAGATGGCAAAGAAACCAGATTTAGTAGTTTTTGATGAAGAAACGCAGCAATATGATGCAGCTATAAAACCCTATGCAACAAGTGCAAGTTCGCCTGTAATAAAGCCCTTAAATACAGCAACATGGAGAAATGACGGTGTAGATAGAGTTAATAAACAATTCAAAAGTAAGTTTGATGAATTGAAAAAGGAGTATGAAGCAATGATGGAACAGTTTGAATACAATGATTTAGTTTACAATGCTAAATTTAATTTTGAACCCATCATTGGAGAAGCGTATTATCTTTACAATAATAAAAGGGAAGAATCTTTTTTATCGATTATTCCTCCAGATCAATGTAATTTTAATCATTTAGGGTCTTTCAGACTAAATTCTCAAAAAATGTGGGAAAAACTATAACGTATGGGAAAGATACAGGTAAACAATATTAAGTTATACGCAAACCATGGTTGTTTAGATGAAGAAGCTAAAATTGGCTCATGGTATCGAGTAGATATAGAAGTTGAGGCCAATTTGTCTAAATCTTCCTTAACTGATGAACTTATAGATACCGTAGATTATGTTCATTTAAACTTCATTGTGAAAGAAGAAATGGCCATTAGATCTAAGCTATTAGAGGAAGTTGCCAAACGTATTTTAGATCGGTTTTTTATAGAACTAGAAATGATTACCAAAGCAACAGTAAGTGTAGCTAAAATAAATCCACCAATAGGAGGCAATGTTCAAGAAGTTGTCATAATTCTTTCAAAAGAACGTTAAGTTCAAAAAAACTTGGATTACTAGATAATTGATGTAAATTTGCAGTCTTGAAAAAGGTGTCGTGGCCGAGTGGCTAGGCAGTGGTCTGCAACACCATCTACAGCGGTTCGAATCCGCTCGACACCTCAAAAAAAGCATCGTTAAACGATGCTTTTTTTTTAATAAAAAACTACTTCTCTCCCATTAATCGATTTAAAACAACTATTAATCTATGATTTAGAACGCTTAAGCGAATAGTGTTAAAGTAAAATTCATTTAAGTTGTTAATTTGAGTAATATTAATAGCAATAAAATTTGGGGGAATTTTATGTAATTATACAAAGGCAATACTAAGAAGTGTTGCCTTTTTTTATGACACAAGTTTTTTTAAGATATTTCTTAACACAACATTGATGTTTTTTCTGCATCTTTGTTTTCAATGAAAATTTATCCCGTACAAACAGGAAATTTTAAGTTAGATGGAGGCGCTATGTTTGGTGTGGTTCCAAAGGTTATATGGCAAAAAACAAATCCTGCAGATTCAAATAACATGATAGACATGGGAATGCGTTCTTTGTTAATTGAAGACGGTCAAAGACTTATTTTAATTGATACTGGAATGGGAAATAAGCAGTCTGATAAATTTTTTGGGTATTATTATCAATTTGGAAATTTTTCTTTGGATACTTCTTTAGCATCATATGGGTTTCATAGAGACGATATTACAGATGTTTTTTTAACTCACTTACATTTTGATCATTGTGGAGGATCCATTCAGTGGAACAAAGATAAAACAGGCTATGAGCCAGCCTTTAAAAACGCAAATTTCTGGAGTAATCAAGAACATTGGAATTGGGCAGTGTACCCAAACCCTAGAGAAAAAGCCTCTTTTTTAAAAGAGAATATTTTACCGATACAAGAAAGTGGTCAATTAAGATTTATTACAGAAAATCCATTTCAACAAGTTGGATTTGATGTTTTAAAAATGGATGGTCATACAGAAAAACAAATGTTGCCCAAAATTTCTTACCAGGGTAAAACAATTGTTTTTATGGCAGATTTATTACCAACAATAGGTCATATTCCTGTACCCTATGTAATGGGCTATGATACTAGGCCACTGTTAACAATTAAAGAAAAAGAGGCCTTTTTAACCGAAGCTGCAGACAACCAATACTTTTTATTTTTAGAGCATGATGCCTATTCCGAAATTTGTACCGTACAACATACAAGCAAAGGAGTTAGACTAAAAGAAACACATAAATTTAATGATATATTTAATTAAATTAACAAACGAACTATTCATGAAAAAAATCATTCTATTTTTAGCGATATTAACATATCTAAGTTCTTTTGGGCAGCAGAATTCTAACTCAAATTATTGGCAACAACATGTAGATTATACCATGGATATTGACGTAGATGTTACTAAATTTCAATACAAAGGAACTCAGAAATTAATATATACAAATAATTCTCCAGATGAGTTATCGCATGTGTATTACCATCTTTATTTTAATGCCTTTCAACCCAATTCTCAAATGGATGTTCGATCCAGAAATATTCAAGACCCAGATAGAAGAGTTACCAATAGAATTAGTAAACTTAAACCAGAAGAGATTGGTTATATTAAGGTAGGTTCTTTAAAACAAGATGGTAAAAATGTTGCATATGAAGTTGTTGGAACTATCTTAGAAGTAACTCTTAATTCACCTATTAAACCAGGAAATAGTGTCACTTTTGAGATGATGTATGATGCCCAAGTTCCAAAACAAATTAGACGTTCTGGGCAAACAAACAAAGAAGGAGTTGCTCTTTCTATGGCGCAATGGTACCCAAAAATGGCAGAATATGATTTTGAAGGATGGCATACACCACCTTATATAGCAAGAGAGTTTCATGGTGTTTGGGGAAATTTTGATGTTACAATTCATATCGATAAAAACTATATCATTGGTGGAACTGGATATTTACAAAATCCTCAAGAAATTGGTCATGGATATGAAGATAAATCTAAAAAATTAAAAAAATCAAAAGATGAAAAATTAAGCTGGCATTTTAAAGCACCCAATGTACACGATTTTATGTGGGCAGCAGATCCAGACTATACTCATGATATTTTAAAAACAGCCACTGGAATAGATTTACATTTCTTCTACAAAAAGACCTTAGAAGAGAAGTATTTAAAAAACTGGAAAGACCTTCAGCCCAAAACAGCTCAATTAATGAGTTTTTTTAGCGAAAACATTGGCAAGTACCCCTACAAACAATATTCTGTAATACAAGGGGGAGATGGTGGCATGGAATACGCAATGTCAACGTTAATTACAGGTAAAAGAAGTTTCAATAGCTTGTTTGGAGTTACATCCCACGAAATGGCACATACGTGGTTTCAATTTCTGTTAGCAAGTAATGAAAGCAAGCATCCTTGGATGGATGAAGGGTTTACCTCCTATATTTCTAATATAGCAGGGAATAAAATTTTAGATAAAAACTTAGAAAACCCTCATACAGGATCTTATAACAGATATTTTAAAATGATCTCTTATAGAACAGAAGAATCTTTAGCAACTCATGCAGATAGATTTCATTTAAATTCATCTTACAGTACAGCAAGTTATAGTATGGGGAATATATTCTTATCTCAATTAGAATATATTATTGGAAAAGAGAATGTACAGAAAGGGCTTAAAAAATATTTTGCTGATTTTAGCTTTAAGCACCCTACACCAAATGATGTAAAAAGATCTATGGAAAAAGTTTCTGGAATTCACTTAGATTGGTATTTAAACGAATGGACACAAACAACACATACAATAGATTACAGTGTACGAAGTATTAGTAATAAACAAATAATATTACAAAGACATGGTAAAATGCCAATGCCTATAGATGTTAGAGTTACCTATAAAGATGGCACATTAGAAGATTTCACGATTCCTTTACAAATGATGAGAGGTAATAAGCCAACAACTGCAACAGTTTTAAAGGATTGGTCTTGGTCTCACCCTGTCTATAGATTTAAGGTTTCAAAAGAAATTAGTTCTGTAGAAATAGATCCGTCTAAATTGATGGCAGATATTTACCCAGCCGATAACAAGAAGTAGGTAAAAGAATACAAGTATCTTTAAAAAATAAAAGCGACGTTTTACGTCGCTTTTATTTTTTATCTACCTGTTCTAGTAGTGTATTAATCTTGTTGTCTTTTGGAAGAAATCCTTTTAGCATTAAACCCACACCAAAAACAATTAATAAAACACCCATAATTCGTTTTATTCTGTAAACAACAAGAGAGGTCATTTTATTTTTTAATTGTTTTGCTAAGACAATTTTTCCTAGATCAGTTATAAAATAACTAGCAATAATAATGCTAAAATAATAAAAAATATGGGTAGGATTCATGTCTAGAGTTGGCCCAATTACTACAATTAAACCTAGCCAAAAAGCAAGTACACCAATATTAATAAAATTTAAAAAGAATCCTTTTAAAATTAATTTAAAATAATTATTGTTTGTAGGTAACTTTAGAGACTCTTCAATATCTTTTTTCCCAGCTTTATCTAAATAAGTAATAGCACCGTAAACAATTAATATAAGGCCACCTATAAAAAACAAACGCGGATCATCTTTTATTCTTTCCAGTAAATGCCTGCTTCCAAAGTAGGCAATCACAATAAAAGCCACATCTCCTAGAATAACCCCTAGATTAAAAGCAATAGCAGCTCTTGCACCTTTTACTATGCTAGTTTGAATTAACATAAAAAAAACAGGGCCAATCATGAAAGAAAGAAAGAACCCAAAAAATATTGCATTTTTTATGTCGTAAATATCCATGTGTTAAAGATACTTTTTTTTAGACATCATCATAATCAATTGAAATTTTTGATGAAGTAGGATGTGATTGGCAGGTTAAAATAAAACCATCATTTACTTCGTCGTCTGTAAGAATATTATTTTTAACCATTACAGCACTTCCTTGGGTTACCTTTCCTAAACAACTAGAGCAAACTCCTCCTTGGCATGAATATGGAGCATCAACATCATTTCTTAATGCTGCTGCTAAAATATCGTCTGTTTGCTTCATGGTAAAAACAATCTCTTCATCATCCAATAAAACAGTAACTTCTGTTAGACCTTCTTTAATTTGAGAGCTATTTTCTTCATTAACTGAAGCAGTAAATAATTCAAATAAAATTTGGGATTCTTTATAACGATTCTCTTTTAATGTAGTTGAAACAGTTTTAATCATTTCTTCTGGACCGCATAAAAAAGCTGTTTTAAAAGACCAATTTTTGTAAATATTTTTAATAAAATAATTTGTATGACCCTTGTCAATTCTTCCAAATAATGACCCTTCTTCATTTTGTCTGCTAAAGACATAATGCAAATTAAATCTGGTATCATAGCTTACAGAAAGAGCATCTAATTCTGCTTTAAACATGGTTTCATCAGAAGATTTATTACCATAGATTAAGGTAAAAGAAGAAGAGGGCTCTTGTTGCAAGACCGCTTTAATCATTGATAATACAGGGGTAATGCCACTACCAGCTGCAATGCCTAGGTAATTATTGCTTTTAGTAGGTTCTAACATAAATTTCCCCTCAGGCTCATGTACCTCTATTAGGTCACCTACTTTTAGTTGAGAAGTTGCATAGGTAGAAAAAACACCATTCTCAACTGCTTTAATGGCTACTTTTAATTCACCACTTTCAGGAGCAGAACAAATAGAGTAGGCTCTACGTATTTCATTGCCGTTAACAGTTGCTTTTAGTGTAATATATTGTCCTGCTTTATAGGAGAAACTAGTTTTCAAACTTTCAGGAACATCAAAAACAATAGAAACCGCATTTGCGGTTTCTTGTATGTAGTTTTTAATAGATAATTTATGAAATGCACTCATGTATTTATACGATTTTATTTTCTACTAAATATTCTGCTATTTGCACAGCATTTGTTGCTGCACCTTTTCTTAAGTTGTCAGAAACGATCCACAAATTTAAGGAGTTTTCTTGAGATTCATCTCGTCTAATTCTACCAACAAAAACTTCGTCTTTTTGATGCGCAGTAATTGGCATAGGATATAGGTTGTTTTTGACATCATCTTGCACAACAACTCCAGGTGTTTCACTTAACAATTTACGCACGTCATTTATCTTAAAATCATTCATAAACTGTACGTTTACAGCTTCTGAATGCCCTCCTGCTGTTGGAATTCTTACTGCTGTTGCAGTTACAGAAAAAGTATTGTCACGTAAAATTTTCTTGGGCTCTTTTACCAATTTCATTTCTTCTTTGGTATAACCGTTTTCTAAAAAAACATCGCAATGAGGTAGTGCATTTCTTCCAATAGGATGAGGATACACCATTTCCCCTTTAATACCTGCTTCCTCATTTTCTAATTGTTGAACCGCTTTTACACCGGTTCCAGAAACAGATTGATAGGTAGAAATAACTACGCGCTTCATCTTATATTTTAAATGAAGTGGAGAGAGCGCCATTACCAATTGAATAGTAGAGCAATTAGGATTGGCAATAATTTTATCAGTAGCAGTGAGCACATCTCCATTAATTTCTGGCACAACTAATTTCTTTTCAGGATCCATTCTCCAAGCAGAAGAATTGTCTATTACCGTAGTTCCAACTTCGGCAAATTTTGGAGCCCATTCCAAAGATGTATCACCTCCAGCAGAAAATAAGGCCATGTCTGGTCTTGCATTTACAGCATCTTGTAAACTTACAATGGTGTATTTTTTGTTTTGATAAGAAATTTCTTTTCCCACAGATCTTTCAGATGCAACCGGAATTAATTCAGTGATGTTAAAATTTCGTTCTGCTAATACTTGAAGTATTACATTTCCTACCATTCCGGTAGCACCAACCAAAGCAATTTTCATAATATATTATTTTAATATTTCCTTAATAATTTGCTCACAAAACAGTATTCAAGTGACTGATTTTTAGGCATTAATTAATAAGCCACAAAGATGCTAAAAAATGTAAAAAAAACGTCTATAAATTGCCCTAAGAAATTGCTAAAAGTTAAAAATTTATCGAATACAAAGGAAATGTTGAAAATTTAACTTGGCTCAAAAAATAATAGTAATTTTGTGGCTAAGTGTCTGTAGAAGACAAAAATAGATTGTTTAACGAATTTAGTATAGCATGCAACTGTACAATAAGTTAAGCGCTAAAGAACGCGCTGCATTAATAGATGAGGCTGGTAAAGACCGCATCACCATTTCATTCTATCAATATTACAAGATAGAAAATCCAGAATTGTTTAGAGATACCTTATTCCTAGAATGGAATTTATTAGATGTTTTAGGAAGAACCTATGTTTCTTATGAAGGTATTAATGCCCAATTATCTGTTCCTTCAGAAAATTTTTTAGCATTAAAAGGTCAATTAGATGCAATTTCCTTTTTAAAAGGAATTCGACTGAATGTAGCTATTGAGCATCATAACAAATCATTTCTAAAATTAAAAGTAAAAGTCAGAGACAAAATAGTTGCTGATGGCTTAGATGATAAAACGTTTGATGTAACAGCCAAAGGAGTGCATGTAAATGCCAAAGAATTTAATGATATGTTGGCAGATCCTAACACCATTTGTGTAGATATGCGAAACCATTACGAAAGCGAAATTGGCCACTTTGATGGCGCTATTACACCAGATGTAGATACGTTTCGTGATTCTTTAGACGTCATTGAAGAATCGTTAAAAGACACCAAAGAAGACAAAAATTTATTAATGTACTGTACTGGAGGAATTCGATGTGAAAAGGCTTCGGCCTATTATAAACACAAAGGGTTTCAACATGTTTTTCAATTAGAAGGCGGAATTATAGAATACACAAGACAGGTTACATCTGAAGGATTAGAAAACAAGTTTATTGGAAAAAATTTCGTGTTTGATCATCGAAGAGCAGAAAAAATTTCAGATGATGTGATTGCCAATTGTCATCAATGTGGCAACCCGTGTGACAATCATGTAAACTGTGCAAATGAAGCTTGTCATTTATTGTTTATTCAGTGTAATGACTGCTCAGAAAAGATGGAGACTACTTGCTCTACAGAATGTAAAGAGGTCATTCAATTGTCATATAAGGAGCAGAAAGAACTCAGAAAAGGAACTCATGCTAGTAATAAAATTTTTAAAAAAGGGAGATCAGAAAAACTGAAGTTTAAAAAGTAAAGAAGAACAAATAGCGCGTATAAATTCAGTTCAATTTTTTTATGCTTTTTACAATTTAATCATTGTGTAAGATTCCGTATATTTACTCGTTATATAATACTGCTAAAATTTTATACCAAGACAATTTATGAAGTATGTTAAGGTATGTTTTAGCAAGCTAATAGAATACTATTTAGCTAAAAATTAATAAGAACTCTAAGAAGCCCAGGCTTCTCAAAATATATTACTTTATGGCATGTGGAAGTTGTGGTACTGGAGAAGACGGTAAACCAAAGGGGTGTAAGAGCAATGGAAGTTGCACAACAGGAGGTTGTGAAAAATTATCTGTATTTGATTGGTTGTCTAACATGACATTACCAAGTAATGAAACTCCTTTCAATATTTACGAAGTTCGTTTTAAAAACGGACGAAAGCACTTTTTTAAAAATACAGAAAAATTAACCATCTCAATGGGAGATGTTGTTGCAGTTGAAGGATCTCCAGGGCACGATATTGGTATTGTTTCTTTAGGCGGAGAATTGGTGAAAGTACAAATGAAAAAAAGAAAAGTATCTTTTGACAGCGAAGAGGTAAAGAAAATCTATCGAAAAGCCTCTCAAAGAGATATTGAAGTTTGGGAAAAAGCTCGAAATCGAGAATTAGAAACTCAAAAAAGAGGCAGAGAAATTTTAGGAAGATTAGGGTTAAAAATGAAGCTTTCTGATGTAGAATATCAAGGAGATGGAAACAAAGCAACGTTTTATTACACAGCAGATACTCGAGTAGATTTTAGACAACTAATTAAAGATTTAGCAGGTGCTTTTTCAATTAGAGTAGAAATGAAACAGGTTGGCGCAAGACAAGAAGCCGCTCGTTTAGGAGGTATTGGCTCGTGTGGTAGAGAGCTATGCTGTTCTACGTGGCTTACAGATTTTAGAAAAGTAACAACAACCGCGGCTCGTTATCAGCAATTATCTTTAAATCCTTTAAAATTAGCAGGTCAATGTGGAAAATTAAAATGTTGTTTAAATTTTGAATTAGATACTTACTTAGATGCTTTAAATGATTTTCCAAAACAAGAAAAGATTTTAAAAACAGAAAAAGGAGATGCAGAGTTTGTAAAAATGGACATCTTTAAAAAAACACTTTGGTATACCTATAAAGAAAATAGATCTAAATGGTTTAAATTAAGCCTAGAACAAGTACTTGAAATAATAGAATTAAATAAAAATGATGAAGTTTCAATTCCGTTAGAAGAATATGAATCTGAAATAGAAGAGGTTGTAACAGTTGATTTTGAGAATGTTGTAGGCCAAGATAGCCTTACACGTTTTGATGTTCCTAAAAAGAGTAGAAGAAGAAATAGGAATAATAATAGAAAAAAAGTAGCTACAGGTGCTAAACCGACCCATGCAAAGAGTCAACAAAAATCGAATAACCTTGGCCAGTCAAGTAGCAATAGTAGTAGTTCAAGCAATCAGAAAAGGAATAGTAGTCAGAATAAGCCACAAAACAAGAGAAGAAGAAAACCCAAGCCAAATGGTAATAGTAACCAACAACAGTAAGAGATTAATTCTTATTTTAGGGGTGTTTCTTGTGTTTATCTCTTGCGATTCTAATAGAATTTTTGATGAATATAAATCACTTGAAAACAATAGTTGGCCCCAAGCTGAGTCAATAAACTTTCGGGCTGAAATTACAGATACAATCTCTAGAAATAACCTGTATGTTACTATTAGAAATAATAAATTGTACCCATACAGTAATTTATTCTTAATTACCAACGTTATTTTTCCGAATGGCAAGAAAATTGTAGATACTCTTCAATATGAAATGGCTGATAAAAATGGAAAATTTTTAGGAAATGGAATTTCAGAAATAAAGCACAGTAAGCTTATTTTAAAAGAAAATAGTATTTTTCCAATCTCAGGAACATACACTGTCTCAATTTGGCAAGCTATGAGAAATAATGGAAGTATTAATGGAATTAACCAATTAAAAGGAATTACAGATGTTGGTCTTAGGATTGAAAAAGTAAATTAGAATGGCAAAAAAGAAACAAACAAATTTTAAAAAATATATCATCCGATTTTGGATGGTCTTTTTAGGAGGTTTTATAGCTTTTTTACTGGTGTTTCTATTAGCATCTTGGGGTGTTTTTGGTGAGCTACCCACATTTGAAGAATTAGAAAACCCAGAAAAAAATTTAGCAACTGAAGTAATCTCTTCAGATGGAGTAACTTTAGGGAAATATGCATTTAAAAATAGGACTCCTGTTGGGTTTAAAGATCTTCCAGACAACCTTGTAAACGCACTAATTGCCACTGAAGACGAGCGTTTCTATGAACATTCTGGAATAGATTTTAGAGGATTGGCAAGAGCTATTGTAAAGCTAGGAAAAGGCGGCGGAGCCAGTACAATTACCCAGCAATTAGCTAAAAACTTATTTAATAAAGGAGGGTCTAGCAGCACAGTAAAAAGATTAACGCAAAAAGTAAAAGAGTGGATAGTAGCTACCAAGTTAGAGCGGCAGTATACTAAAAATGAGATTGTAGCCATGTATTTAAACACGCAAGGCTTCCTCTTTAATGCTATTGGAATTAGATCTGCTTCAAGAATATATTTTGGTAAAGAGCCTAAAGATTTAGATATTCAAGAATCTGCTATTTTAGTTGCCATGTTAAAAAACCCACGGCAGTTTAATCCTAACAGAGAAATTTCAAAAGGGAAATCACTTATTAGAAGAAATGTAGTTTTTGCTCAAATGGCTAAAAATGAATTTATAACTCAACAAGAAAAAGATTCATTACAACAGTTACCATTAAAAATAAACTTCACTCCAGAAAGCCATAATGATGGATTGGCTACCTACTTTAGAGAATACTTAAGAGACTATCTTAAGAAATGGACTAAAAACAATCCAAAACCCAATGGCGAATTATACAATATTAATAGAGATGGGTTAAAGATCTATGTAACGCTAGATTCTAGAATGCAGCAATATGCGCAGGAAGCAGTGCAAGAACATATGTCTAATCTTCAGAGCTACTTTTTTAAAGAACAGAAAAATAATGAGTCAGCACCTTTTTATGATTTAGAAGAAGAACAAGTTACTTCTATTTACACAAGAGCTAGAAAAAGATCTGAGCGTTATAGAAAAATGAAAAAGAATGGCTATTCTGAAAAACAAATAGATTCTGCCTTTGATGCAAAAACAGACATGCGAGTTTTCTCATGGAATGCTCAAAGAGAAGTAGATACTATTCTGTCTCCAAATGATTCTATTCAGTATTATAAGACCATTTTAAGATCTGGGTTATTGTCTATAGAACCACAAACAGGTCATATTAAAGCCTGGGTTGGCGGTATTAACCATAAATATTTTAAATACGATCACGTAGAACAAGGAAAAAGACAAGTAGGCTCTACATTTAAACCATTTGTATATGCAACGGCCATTAATCAGTTGCGTTTGTCTCCATGTGAAAAATTTTCCAATACTCCTTACACTATTCCAAAAGGAAGATTTGGTATTCCTAAGGCTTGGACTCCCAAAAATTCTGGCGAAAAATATGGAGGTGAAATTTCTTTAAAAGAAGCTTTAGCAAAATCTGTAAACGTTATATCAGCAAGATTAATAGATATGGTTACACCAGCAAATGTGGCTCGTTTGGCAAAATCTGCAGGGATAGAGAGTAGGATCCCTAAATCACCATCAATAGCTCTTGGTTCTGTAGAATTGTCTCTAATGGAAATGACAGGTGCATATGCAACTTTTGCCAACAAAGGAATGCGAGTAGAACCAAATATGTTATTGCGTATTGAAGATAAAAACGGAACTGTTTTAGCAGATTTTACACCAAAAACTAATGAGGTGCTGAGTGAAGAATCTGCCTATGTGGTATTAGAATTATTAAAGGGTGTTACCACAGCAGGTTCTGGGGTTAGGTTAAGAACTTCTGCACATTATTATAAAGATATTATTACAGGGTTTCCGTATGAATTTACAAATCCGATAGCTGGTAAAACTGGAACAACCCAAAATCAGACAGATGGATGGTTTATGGGAGTTGTGCCAAATTTAGCAACAGGCGTTTGGACTGGTGGTGAAGATAGGGCTGTTCATTTTGAAAAAATAGCCGAAGGTCAAGGAGCAACTATGTCTCTTCCAACTTGGGCATTGTTTATGAAGAAAGTGTATGCAGATACAACGCTAAATATAAGTCAAGAAGATTTTGAAAAACCGGAATATGTTGGTATAGATACCAATTGTGGCAAAGAGCCTGTAAATAAAATTAAAAAAAGACCACCAGTAGATGACGATACAGATTTTTAACATCGTTAATGTGTAGCTTAACTGGTTTTAGTATCTCATAAAAAAGATAAAATGATCAATAAAAAAGTAAACAATGTTGAAGAGGCATTAATAGGTGTTTCAAATAACATGACATTTATGTTAGGTGGCTTTGGCTTGTGTGGAATTCCAGAAAATGCCATAGCAGAATTAGTTAGAAGAGGTGTTAAAAATGTTACCTGTATTTCTAATAACGCAGGGATTGATGGTTTTGGATTAGGACTCTTATTACAAAACAAGCAAATTAAAAAAATGATTTCTTCTTATGTAGGAGAAAATGACGAATTTGAACGCCAAATGTTGTCTGGAGAATTAGAAGTTGAGCTAACCCCGCAAGGAACTTTAGCAGAAAAATGTAGAGCTGCTCAGGCAGGGTTTCCTGCATTTTACACCCCAGCAGGTTATGGGACCGAAGTAGCAGAAGGAAAAGAAACAAGAAATTTTGAAGGTAAAATGCATGTTTTAGAGATGGCTTATAAAGCAGATTTTGCTTTTGTAAAAGCATGGAAAGGCGATGCCGCAGGAAATTTAATTTTTAAAGGAACTGCGCGTAATTTTAATCCATTAATGTGTGGAGCAGCAACCATTACTGTTGCAGAGGTTGAAGAATTGGTTCCTCTAGGAGTATTAGATCCTAATCAAATTCATACACCTGGAATTTTTGTACAACGTATTTTTCAAGGAGAGAAGTTTGAAAAAAGAATAGAACAAAGAACCGTAAGATCAAGAAGTTAGTTATGTTAGATAAAAATGGAATAGCTAAAAGAATTGCAAAGGAAGTACAAGACGGATTTTATGTAAACCTAGGAATAGGGATTCCTACTTTAGTAGCCAACTTTGTTAGAGATGATATTGATGTAGAATTTCAAAGTGAAAACGGAGTCTTAGGGATGGGGCCTTTTCCTTTTGAAGGAGAAGAAGATGCAGATATTATAAATGCAGGAAAACAAACCATTACTTCTTTGCCAGGGGCAAGTTTCTTTGATTCTGCTACTAGTTTTGCCATGATACGAGGCAAACATGTTCACTTAACCATTTTAGGAGCTATGGAAGTTTCTGAAAATGGAGACATAGCTAACTGGAAAATTCCAGGGAAAATGGTGAAAGGAATGGGTGGCGCAATGGACTTAGTAGCATCGGCAGAAACAATTATAGTGGCCATGATGCACACCAATAAACGAGGAGAATCTAAGCTGTTAAAAAAATGCTCTTTACCACTAACAGGAGTAGGTTGTGTTACTAAAGTAGTCACAAACTTAGCTGTTTTGGAAATTAAAAACAATCAGTTCTATTTATTAGAGAGAGCTCCGGGAGTCTCTGTAGAAGAAATTAAAAAAGCAACTGAAGGAACCTTGGTTGTTAAGGGGTACATTCCAGAGATGGAACTATAAATGAAAGGCATGAAAATTATATCATACAACGTAAACGGAATTAGAGCAGCCATAAAAAAAGGTTGGTTAGATTGGCTGAAAGCTGCCAATCCAGATGTTATCTGTATTCAAGAAACTAAAGCACAGAAAGATCAGGTACCTTCTGAAGGTTTTGACTTAGCAGGGTACCCATATCAATATTGGTTTTCTGCACAAAAGAAAGGATATTCTGGAGTGGCTATTTTTTGCAAAGAAAAACCAAACCATGTTGAGTACGGAACAGGTATTGAAACCATGGATTTTGAAGGAAGAAATCTTCGAGTAGACTTTGATCAGGTATCTGTAATGAGTATGTATTTACCCTCCGGAACCAATCAAGCAAGATTAGATTTTAAGTTCAATTATATGAAGGAAATCCAAGACTATTTAACAAGCTTACAAGAAGAAATACCTAACCTAGTTGTTTGTGGAGATTATAATATTTGTCACGAAGCCATAGATATACACAACCCAAAAATGAAAGGTGTCTCAGGTTTTTTGCCAGAAGAAAGACACTGGATTGGTAACTTTATAAATAGTGGTTTTATAGATAGTTTTCGTCACCTGAACAAAGAAGCACATCACTATAGCTGGTGGAGTTATAGAGCAAATTCTAGAGCTAATAATAAAGGCTGGAGAATAGATTATAATATGGTATCGGAACCTTTAAAAGACCATATCTCTAGAGCATTTATTTTGCCAGAAGCAATACACTCAGATCACTGTCCTATTGGAGTAGAATTACAATTTTAATCAATGAAAAAAACTTATTTTTTAGTTCTTTTTACACTAACAACACTTACTTTTTCACAAGTGAAAAAAGACAGCACTATTGTTGTTAAAGATTCTGTAAAACAAGTTCAACAAGATGTCTTGTATACAAGTAAAGATATTGCACTTATAGATAGTTTGGTTTTAGAAAACCAACTTCAATCTATTTTTATGGATGAAATTAGAGAATATTATATTTCTAATACAGATACTACAGATGTTTCAGAAGTAGCTTTAGATGCTTCCTTGTTAAAAGAAAGACTCGCTAAAATTAATGAAACAACTCCTTTTCATCTTGCTTACAACCCTGCGCTAGAAAAAATAATTAAATCGTATTTAAAAAACAGAAGAAAATATTATCCAAATTTTATGGCAAGGGCGGCGTATTATTTTCCAATGATTGAAAAGTATCTAGACCAATATGACATTCCTTTAGAGATGAAATATCTTGCCTTGGTAGAATCTGCACTAAAACCAAAAGCAAAATCTAGAGTTGGTGCCACTGGTCTATGGCAATTTATGTACCCAACAGGGAAACAATACAAATTAAAAGTAAGTTCATATGTAGATGAAAGACAAGATCCTCTTAAAGCTACCATTGCAGCATGTAACTATTTAAATGACTTATATAAAATATTTGGAGATTGGGATTTAGCCCTTGCAGCATATAACTCTGGACCAGGAAATGTAAGTAAGGCAATAAGACGTTCTGGAGGATATAAAAACTATTGGAATATAAGACCCTATTTACCAAGAGAAACAGCAGGTTATGTGCCAGCTTTTTATGCAACGATGTATTTATTTACCTATGCACAAGAACACCAGTTGACTGGAAGTGCTCCATCAATTCATTTTTTTGAAACAGATACAATTCACATAAAAAAAACAGTAAGTTTTGATCAAATTACGGAGCAAACAGGTATTGAAACAGCCATGTTACAATTCTTAAATCCAGAATATAAATTAGATATTATACCCTTTATTAAGGGAAAAGAATACACCTTAAGAATTCCAAAAAAGCAAGCAGATATCTTTTTAAAAAATGAGACTGAGCTCTATGCTTTAGTTGATGCAGATGCGGCAAGAAGAGAGAAGCCATTGCCGCAATATTTTGAAATGGATAAGCGAATCCGTTACAGGGTTAAAAATGGTGATTATTTAGGTAAAATAGCCTATAAATATGGGGTTAGGGTAAGTGATATTAAGCGATGGAATGGGCTTAAAAACACCAATTTAAAAATAGGACAGCGACTAAGCATATATCCTAAAAGATTACGTGTGCCAAAATCATCAAAAACATCTGCTATTAATAATACAACAAAAGAAACTCCAACAATTTATATTGTTAAAAAAGGAGACTCTCTTTGGACCATCGCAAAAAAATTTAAAAAAGTTTCTGTGAATCAAATTAAAGAATGGAACAATATTTGGAGTGGTAAAACTATTCAGCCTGGAAAAAAACTCAAAATATTTAAAAGTTAATCACATGAAAAAAATAATTACAATACTATTTATCACCTCTTTGTTTGGCTCTTGTCTAGACAATACAGTTGTATTGCCAAGGTCTGTAGGAGCCTTTAATAAAGTTACAGTGGTGGCTACTGGTTCTTTATGGGCTGGTGATGCTGGAGACGAAATTAGAAAGTCGTTTGGTGAACTAATAGTGGGCTTACCTCAACCAGAAAGAACATTATCTGTTGGTCATGTGGCTCCAAATGGTTTTACTTCAATGATGCGAAGTAATAGAAATATTCTCATAGTTGAGTTAAGTGATAAAGAAAGCTATACAAAAACCTACAACAAATATGCTAGTCCACAAACAATAGTCTATGTTTCTTCAAAAGATAAAGAAGGGCTATTAGCAGCTCTAAAAAATAATATGAAAGAGTTGATGCAGACTTTTAAAGATTCAGACATTAAGTTATTACAACGAGTTTTTTTCAAAAAAAGAGTGAATGATTCTATGTATAAAACGCTTAAAAATTTAAATATCTCATTAACAATTCCAAAAGAATTTAAAACAGTAGATGATACAGGAGAATTTCTTTGGATAAGACAGCATTTACAAAGTGGTATTGCTAGAGGCACCGGAAATAATAATATTTTAGTGTATTCATTACCGCTAAATGAACAGACCTTACTAGCGGATAATATTATTTCTATGCGAGATGCTATTGGTAAACAGTATATTCCAGGATCTAAAGAAGGAATGTATATGATTACTGAAGCGGCTTATACTCCTTTAACTGTAAAAACAGAAATACTTGGAAATAATGCATTTGAAACTAGAGGAAAGTGGGAGGTTAAAAATGATTTTATGGCGGGTCCTTTTGTAAACTATGCCATTATTGATCAAAAAAATGATAGACTTTTAGTTGTTGAAGGATTTACCTATGCACCTTCTGTAAATAAAAGAGAATTTCTTTTTGAATTAGAAGCAATTGCTAAATCACTTAGAATTAACTAATAAGGTATTAGGTTGTTTAAAAAAATAGAGACTACGTACGAATGTTTTCTTTGATATAGCTTTAAATAACGAGTTATTTTGGTATATTTGACTGTAAGCCAATACATTACATTATGAAAACAAATTTTTTAACTATAGCACTTGCAGCTTTAATACCTTTAATAATAGGGTTTATTTGGTACGGGCCATTATTGTTTCAAAAACCATGGATGAAACAATTAGGGTTTAAAAAAGAATCTTTAAAAGAAAAGAATGCTATTTTAATTTTCACGCTATCTTATGTATTTAGTTTTTTTATAGCCTTTTTCTTACAATTTATTGTTATTCATCAAACAGGAGTTTACGCTAGTATGTTAGAATCTGGAGCAACTGAGCTTTCAGGAGATACCTTAGCTTATTACACAGATTTTATGGCTAAATACGGTGCAAATTACAGAACATTTAAGCACGGAGCTCTTCACGGAGTTTTAGCAGGTTTGTTTTTAGTATTGCCAATACTAGCAAGTCAATCAATATTTGAAAGAAAATCAGTTAAATATGTGGCTATTAATGCTGGATATTGGGTGGTTACAATGGCTCTAATGGGAGGAATTATTTGTCAGTGGTAATTAAAAAATAGCTAAAAACACTAAAAAGGCTTCACATCTGTGAAGCCTTTTTTAGTATCCTATTTTTGTTCGGACTCTTTTTAAAACATTACCGGCAACTTTTCTTGCTTTTAGTGCTCCAATTTCGAGAGCTTTATCAATTTCATTTTTATTTTCCATGAAATAAGAATAGCGCTCTCTAATAATGGCATACTTATCTATAATAAGCTCATATAATTCTTGCTTTGCATGCCCATATCCATAGTTCCCTCCTTCATATTTAATTCTCATTTCTGCTATTTCGCTTTTAGAAGCGATTAATTTATACAGTGCAAAGATAGTATCAGTATCGGGGTTTTTGGAGTCTTCAAGAGACTTACTGTCTGTTTTTATAGACATCACTTGTTTTCTTAATTTTTTATCGGATAAGAAGATATTTATGATGTTGTTTCTAGATTTACTCATTTTCTCACCATCAGTTCCAGGAACTAATTTTGTTTCTTCTTGAATTTTTGCTTTTGGTGGTATTAAAGTTTCGCCCACAACAGTATTAAATCGGTTGGCTACATCTCTAGACATCTCTAAATGTTGAAGCTGATCTTTTCCTACAGGCACAATTTCTGCATCATACAATAAAATATCTGCAGCCATTAACATTGGATATGTAAATAGCCCAGAATTTACATCAGCCAGTCTATCTGCTTTGTCTTTAAAACTATGTGCTAAGGTTAATCTTTGATAAGGAAAAAAACAACTTAAGTACCATGTAAGTTCGGTTACTTCTGGCACATCACTCTGTCTGTAAAATACTGTTTTATTAATATTAAGCCCACAAGCTAGCCAAGTTGCTGCTGTACTATAGGTGTTTTCTCTTAATTCATTTCCATCTTTAATTTGGGTAAGAGAATGCATGTCAGCAATAAATAAAAATGCATCATTTTCTGGCTTATTAGACATCTCTACCGCTGGTAAAATAGCCCCTAAAAGGTTTCCTAAATGAGGTGTTCCTGTACTTTGAACACCTGTTAATATTCTAGACATTGTTCTAAATTTGTTAAAACAAAAATACAGTTTTCAATATAAACTGAATCAAACAAAAGAATATTACTACATTCGTTATCATGAATTTATTAAAAATACCTTTTTTACTAATTTGGAGGCTCTGGTTTTACATTTTAATAATTTGTACCATTTTATTAATGGCACCCTTTTTATTTGTTTTAACAATAAAAGAGAGTTACTATCCAGCTTTTTGGAAATTGATCCGAGGATGGGCCTATGTCTTGGTATACGGAATGGGTTTTAGAATTGATAAACAAATAGATGAGGTTCTAGATAGAGAGAAGAGTTATATGTTTTGCCCCAATCATGCCTCATTAATGGATCCTTTTGTTTTGATAGTTTTAAGCAAAAACCCAATTGTATTTGTTGGAAAAAAGGAATTAGTGAAAATTCCTATTTTTGGATTCTTCTATAAGCGCGCTGTAATTATGGTAGATAGAAGTAACCCAGAAAGCAGAAAAAGAGTCTTTGCAATGGCAAAAAAGAGACTTCAAGGTGGAACTAGTATTGGAATTTTCCCTGAAGGTTTAGTTCCAACAGAAGATGTTATTCTAGCACCATTTAAAAATGGGGCATTTAGTTTGGCCATACAACATCAAATTCCAATAGTGCCTCAAACATATTATGATTGTAAAAGATTATTTTCTTGGGATTTTTTAAAAGGAGGAATAGGAACTTTCAGAATTCGTCAGCATCAATTTATAGCTACAAAAGGATTACAATTTGAAGATACTGAAAAACTAAAAGAACAAACATTTCAAGTTTTATACAATGAGTTAACATCTGATTTGTTGTATATGAAAGACACTAACATAACTAAATGAAAGAAGAAATAAACCCTCAATATTCTAAAAGTGAAGAAAAATTAAACGTACTAACGCATGCTTTTGGGCTTTTATTAAGCATCATTGGGTTGCCTTTTTTAGTTGTAAAATCATTTCATTATGATGGATTTTGGAAACCAATGAGTATTATTATTTATGGAGCAAGTTTACTTATATTATACGCTGCATCAACTTTTTACCATGCTTCTAAAGACCCTAAATTAAGGAGGAAATTAAATATTTTTGATCATGCGGCTATTTACGTTTTAATTGCGGGAACTTATACACCATATACACTTATTACATTAGAAGGAGCATTAGGTTGGTTTATTTTTGGGTTTACCTGGGTTTTTGCAATGATAGGAATTGTTTTGAAACTTTTTTATACTGGAAGGTTTGACAAACTTTCTACAATGATGTATGTTTTAATGGGATGGCAAATTATCTTAGTTATAAAGCCTCTGATAGATAGTTTCTCACTAGAAGGATTAAAATTATTATTTGCAGGAGGTGTTTTTTATACTATAGGAGCTTTGCTATATTCCATAAAAAAAGTTAAATACAACCATGCTATCTTTCATGTATTTGTGGTGTTGGGAAGTTTATGTCATTTTTTCAGCATCTATTTTTATATGTAATTGTCAAAAAATGAGTATAAATACTCATTTTTCTTATTTTTATATAGAAAATTCTTATTTATCAATAAATAAAAGTTATATTTGTAGAGTCCTAGAACGATATGTTGTGTTAAAGCAACGTTAACTTTAGGTAAATAAATCTTATTTTAGGGGGTAGATTTATTAAATTTCCTCGAACTGCAAAGTTCGAGGTTTTTTTATGACCAATTTTTAAACGGATTTTTACTTAAACTAGAATTATAGTACTTTTCTTCATTTGTAACTTCAACTCCAAGATAATCAGGCTTTAAAAATGATTCGTTTTTGCTTTTTAATTCTATTTCAGCAATTAGTAATCCTTTGTTTTTTCCTAAAAATTCATCTATTTCAATAATATGTTTTCCTAATGTATGATAATATCTATTTTTCTCAATAATCTCTTTTTCACAGAGAATTAATAATGCTTTAGCTTCTTCTAGTGCAATCTCTTTTTCCCATTCAAATCTTGTTGTTCCGCTTTTATCAGAAATACCTTTAATAGTTAAGAATGCGCTATTATCAATAATTCGTACTCTAACAACCCTATTTTTATTGGAGTTTAAAAAACCTTGAATAATATGCTTTTTTTTAAAACAGGCTTTTTTAAATTCCGTATTTTTTATTAAAAATTTTCTTTCTATTTCTAGATTCATTTTTGAATGTTTGTACTAATGTACTTGATTTATCGTTATTGTTAGAAGAAATAAATATATTTGGTATCAATTTCCTTTCATGTTCAAAAGACTCTTATTCTTCTTCATTTTTTCAACTTCATTTGTGTCTGCTCAAATAGATTATAGTGATTCTTGGGAAGATTTTTTTTCATACAATAATGTGAAAGATTTTGTGAAAGTAGACAACATGCTGTATGCCTTATCTGACAATGCAATATTTACATACGATGATACAACTCAAGAAATAGAAAAACTATCTTCAGTTCAAGGATTGTCTGGCGAAACTACTTCTGCAATTCATTATAGTATTGAAACCAATAGATTAGTTATTGGCTATGAAAACGGGTTAATTGAAGTTGTAGATTCTGATGGGAGTATCACTATTTCTGCAGACATCGTAAGCTTTAACCAAACTGGTGAAAAAAGCATTAATGATATTTTTGAATACCAAGGAAAGCTGTATCTATCAACTTCTTTTGCAATAGTTGAATATGACATTACTGAATTAGAATTTGGAGACACTTTTTTTATTGGAAATAACTCAACAGATGTTAATATTCATCAAATAACAGTTTTCAACGATCGAATTTTTGCGGCTACAGAAGACGGTATTTTTTATGCAGATTCAGCTAATCCTAATTTAATTGATTTTAATAACTGGAATATAATAACATCTGCAAATAATAATTTTAAAAATATTACAGTTTTTAATAATAAACTTTACACCATATTAAATACTCAACTGTATGAAGTAAATGAAATGAATGAACTTGAGTTTATTAAAGATTTTTTTTTAACAGTTTCAGACTTAAAGGGTTCTTTAACAAATCTTTCAGTAGCTTTTGATAGTTCTGTAATTGTATATGATACTCAATTAACTCAAATTTTTCAAGCTTCTGCTAATTCAGATTTTGAGTATACATTAAATACTGCATTTGCAGAAAACAACCAGCTTCTTTTGGCCACAAAGCAATTTGGGATTTTATCATCAACATTTTTACAAGATGCTGTTTTTTTAGAAATTCATCCAGAAGGCCCCGTGTCAAATGACGTTTTTTCTATAACTGCAAAAAACAATCATTTATGGGCAGTTTATGGAGGATACGCATCAAATATGGCTCCTATTCAGCCAAAATTAGGCTATAGTTATTATGACGGAGAAAATTGGTATACAGAGGAGAATATAGCAGAAAATTCTTTTCCAGGACTTGTTGATGTTTCATTAGATCCAACAAATGAAAATAAAGTATATATTAGTAGTTTTGGTAGTACAAATCAAATAGATACTTATAGTACGGGCGGCTTATTTGTTGTTGAAAATAATGAAGTCACTAATTTTTACAATAATTTAAATAGTCCTTTAGAGGATATTCTAGCAACAAACCCTAACATTGTTACCATAAGAATCTCTGGATCTACATTTGATTCTCAAGGTAATTTATGGCTTACCAATATTGGAGTTTCCAATGAATTGAAAAAACTTTCAAATGGATCTTGGTCAGAATTTGATATTAGTGAAGGAAAACCAAATGGATCATTTGGACTTTCAGAAATAGTAACTGATAGAAATAATACTATTTGGATTGGTACACGGGGAGATGGAGTTATAGCATTTAATGAAAATGGAAATAGAATTAGAGGATTAACAGCCACGCCAACACAGGGTAGTTTGCCAAATTTAAATGTGTTAAGTCTAGCGTCAGATGCTGATAATAGAATTTGGATTGGGACTATTTCTGGTTTGGTAGTTTTTAATAACGCATCAGGTGTTTTTGATGCCGATGTATTAGATGCGCAACCTATTATTATTTTAGATGACGGAACTCCCAGAAAACTGTTAGGAGATGAAGTTGTAAATACCATAGCTGTTGATGGGGCCAATAATAAATGGTTTGGAACAGCGAATGGAGGTGTTACCTATACGAATCCAAACGGACAAACGACTATTGCTAATTTTAGCACGCTAAATTCTCCTATACCATCAGATAGAATTGTAAAAATTGCAGTAGACAAAGAAACCGGGAAAGTTTTTTTTGCTACTGATAAAGGAATTGTTGCCTACAAAAGTAATGTGGCACCATTTGGAGATTCTTTAGGAGAAGTGTATGCATATCCAAATCCAGTTAGAAAGTTTCACAATACAGTGACTATAGATGGAAGAAACGGCACTAATTTACCAAAAGGAACCAATGTAAAAATTTTGGATGTTGCCGGTAATTTAGTGTATGAGACCAATGTAGTGGAAGGAGAACAATTACAGGGAGGAAAGGTAATTTGGGATAAAACAAACCTGGCAGGAAACTATGTAGCTTCAGGAATCTATATAGTTCTTTTAGCAAATGAGGATGCTACCGAAACATCTACTACAAAAATAGCAATCATTAATTAATGGCAATTATATCTACGAAAGCAATTGTTATTAGTACTATTAAATACAGTGATACTAGTTTAATTGTAAGGCTGTATACCAAAGAAGTTGGATTGGTTTCTTACTTGCTAAAAGGAATCTTAAAGTCAAAAAAAGGGAAGCTAAGAACTGCTTACTTTCAGCCTTTAACTCAGCTTTCAATTATTTCGAGTCATCAAGAAAAAAGAAACTTACAATTACTAAAAGAAGCACAAGTAATTCATGTGTATGAATCTATTCATACTTCTGTAGTAAAACAATCTATCGTATTATTTTTATCAGAAATATTAACTAGTGCAATTCAAGAAGAAGAGAATAATACGTTGTTATATGAGTATCTAGAACGTTCTTTTATTTGGTTTGATTCTCATGAACAAATATCCAACTTTCACCTATTATTTTTATTAAACCTTACTAAGTTTTTAGGGTTTTACCCAGATATTTCTCAATCTAACAAAAATGGCTTTCATTTAAGAGAAGGCTTTTTCACTGATGACCTTCAAGACAAAGAAGTTATTAAAGGAACTGAAATAAATCAGTTTAAAAAGCTGTTAGGCATAAATTTTGATACGATAGAATATATGAACTTTTCAAAAACCGAAAGACAAAGGCTGTTACAGACGTTAATTCGATATTTTGAATTACATTTGGGCGGATTTAGAACCCCTAAATCTTTAGCGGTTTTAGAAACAGTATTTAGTAAATGAGAACTATAGGATATTTTATACTTTTTTTGATACCATTTTTATCTTTTGCCCAAGAGGTAAAAGTAGTGGATAAAGAAACCGGGAAGCCCATTAATAATGTTACTGTTTTTACCGAAAAACTCTATTTTAATTCTTCGACCAATTCAAAAGGGATTGTAGATATATCTCCTGTAAAGGCCCAAGATATTTTGATTTTTTCTCACATTTCTTACGCCTTAAAAAGCCTTAAAAAAGGAACTATAAAAAATGAAAAATTTACGGTCTACTTAACCAAACAATCTGAACAATTAGATGAGGTAGTTTTGTCTGTGTTTAAAGGAGATGCAAAAACAAATAGAGTTGCTGAAAGAGTTGCTGTCTTAACTTCTAAAGATATTGAAAAATTATCTCCACAAACATCGGCAGATTTATTAGCTGCTATTCCTGGAATTAAGGTTCAGAAATCTCAAATGGGAGGTGGAAGTCCTGTTATTAGAGGGATGGAATCAAATAGAGTTTTGTTAGTGATAGACGGAGTTAGAATGAACAATGCTATTTATAGAAAAGGTCATTTACAAAACGCCATTACCGTTGCTCCAAATCAATTAGATAAAACAGAAATTGTTTTTGGTCCATCATCAGTTATTTATGGTTCAGATGCTTTAGGTGGTGTTATTCATTATTATACTAAAACACCAAAAATAGCTGAAAACACCAAGGTCACTACTAGCTTTTTCAACAGATATTCTTCTATCAATAATGAAATAACAAACAATGCATCAGTAGAAATAGGCACTAAAAAATGGGCATCATTTACAAGTGTTTCTTACAGTGATTTTGGAGATTTAAAAATGGGGAAAAATCGTTCTCATGGATTCAATGATTGGGGAAAAGTTTTTGAATATTCAGAAAACTCAAATAATTTTTATGCTGCTACAGCAACCATAAATCCAGATGAAAATATACAACGAAATACAGGTTACAACCAAACAGATCTATTGCAGAAGTTCTTTATACCATTATCTGAAAAAACAGATTTAAAACTTAATTTTCAATACTCTACTTCTTCAGATATTCCAAGATTTGACAGATTAGACGAGAAATCTGGAGAGACGCTAAAATTTGCAGAATGGTATTATGGTCCTCAACATCGCTTATTAATTTCTCCTCAATTAACCATTAACCCAGAAAAATCTTGGGTAGACAAAGGAACATTTACATTAGCATATCAAAACATCAAAGAATCTAGAATTCAAAGAAAATTAGAAAGTTTAGAAAGAGCATACAGAGAAGAAAATGTGGATGTTTTTAGTTTTAATGGAGATTTTATGGTTCCTGTAACTAAAAATGAAAACAAAGCTTTCACCTATGGTTTTGAATTTTTATACAATGATGTTTCCTCAGATGCTTATGGAAGAACTTTAGTTGTTTCAGGAAATGATATTATTGGATTTTCAGATAATCTAACAGTCCAATCTCGTTATCCAGATGGTGGAAGTAGTTATGTAAGCTCAGCAGCATACCTTGGGTATAGGCAAGATTTAAACACCAAGTCTACCCTTAACACTGGGGTTCGTTTTACGCGTACTAATTTAAGTGCCTCCTGGATAGATCAAACAATTATTATTTTGCCCGAAACATCCATTAGATTAGATAACTCTGCCTTTACTGCAACAGTAGGCTATGTTTATAAACCCACCAAAAATTTACAATTAAATACTGTTTTATCTTCAGGATTTCGCTCTCCCAATATAGATGATGTTGGTAGAATTAGAGAGAAGTCTGGAAATGTAACTGTTCCAAATATTTATTTAAAACCAGAGTTTGCTTACAGTGCAGAAATTGGCGTACAAAAATATTTTAATAACAGAAAATTTAGAATAGGATTTAATACCTATTATACATTATTAGAGCACTATATTGTAAGAGATGATTTTTCTTTGAATGGAACTTCAACAAATGAAGGTCAGTTATTAATTGATGATGAAATGGGTAATATAGTTGCTAATCAGAATAGAGGGAATGCCTATATATATGGTTATACAGCAAGTTATCAAGGAAAATTATCAGAGTATATTTCAACAAACGGATTTGTAACCTATACCAAAGGAAGAACCTATGATACCGAAGAACCTTTATCTTCAATCCCTCCATTTTTTGGACAGTTTGATATAAATTACACGAACAAAAAATTCCAGCTTGGAACAAGTTTTCGATTCAATAGCAAAAAAGACATTTCCGATTTTAATTTTACAGAAGGAATAGACAATCATGATTTAACACCTGTTGTTAATGAAAATGCAGTAGAAGACGTAGCTAAATATTATGGATCACCAAGTTGGGTAACACTTGGCTTTAATAGTAGTTTTACATTTAATAAGAACTGGAAACTACAAGGAATGATTAGTAATTTATTTGATCAACATTTCAGGGAATTTGCTTCTGGAATTTCTGCTCCTGGAAGAAACTTCTCGTTTTCCTTAATTACTGTTTTTTAGTTTTTTTATTTCCTTCATCATCAAAGTTTTTATTCAATTCCTTTTCTGTACTAATTACAGCAATAAGTAATGTAAAAATCATAAAAGCCATTGAAAACCAAGAATTCATTAAAGCTTCATTAACAAAGGTCAATAACAATGCAGCAATAAAACCAACTCCTGCATATTTAAGTAATGTAATACCAAATAAACTATTTGCAAAACTCCAAATATCATTGTTTTGCATAGTTCTATGAGTTCTATATCCATAAATGCTATTTATTTTTTTTGGAGGAAAAAAATAGAAAATAATACTTAGAAAAAAAATCAATCCGTTTACACTTAAGACATATATAAAAGCATCCATACTAGTTCTTTTTTATTGGTCTTAATAATCCTTCTTGAGCAACTGTAGCAACTAATTTACCATCTCTTGTGAAAATATTACCAGTAGCCAAACCCCTCGCTCCTGAGGTACTTGGTGAGACTGCAGAAAACAACATCCAATCATCAAAATCAAAATCTCGAAAGAACCACATAGAGTGATCTAGGCTTGCCATTTGAGTATTTCCTATATTGGCTTTACTAGCATTGGGTTTTAATGCTGCGTTTAAGATATTATAATCTGAGATATAGGTTAATATTTGATGCTTTAATGCCAATTTTAAATTTGAAGTATTTCCTTTTAATTTAAACCAAATATCTTCTACAGCAGGTAAGTCTTTTTTCTCTAATGGGTTTGCTATATGAACTGGTTTAAAATCTATAGGCCTTTCAATACTTAAAAAATCTTTCATTTTTGCAGGCAGAAAATCACCATACTGTGCTAGTAGTTCACTCCAGCTTAAAAGTTGTTCAGGTTGTTTTAAACCTGTCTTTATAGCTTCTTGATGTTCATGTCCTTCTTCTTTTTTATGAAATGAAGCAGCTAAAATAAAAATAGTATTATTTTTTTGGATGGCAGTGACTCTTCTGGTAGAAAAACTCCCGCCATTTCTCATCTCAGTAACTTTATAAGTAATAGGAATTGTTAAATCACCAGGAAGTAAAAAATACGAATGTAATGAGTGAACAAATCGATCTTCAGGAATTGTTTTATAGGCTGCATGTAGTGCTTGTGCTAATACCTGCCCTCCAAAAACTCTTGAATTTCCTATGGTTTTACTAATGCCAGAATAGGTAAGAGTATCTTTTTGGTCTAATGTCAAAATATGTATTAAGTCTTCAATTGTTTTCATGAATTTTTTTGGTCAATTTTAAATGGAAATTTTTGATTAAACTCTGTAGGCTGAATCTTCAGCAAAAATAATTTTAAAAATTTATTTGTGATAGATTTTTTATGTCTAATATACACTGTTAAATGTTCTGGAGTAGCCCCTACAGAACTTTTAATTTCACTAGCTGTTCTACCAAAGTTTAGCGTAGTTATTTTTTTTGTGATAGCGATACCAATATAATCATATAGCATTCTTTGATAAATAGCATAGGATCTGTTTAATTCATAATCTATTCCAACAAAATGAGCATCTAATTTATTTTCATTCAACATACCAGACATAAAACCTACCATTTTATGATCTAACCAATATGATTTTAAAAGATAAACATCTCCTAATTTTTCTTTTAAACTTTTATAGGTTGCCAGGTTAAACGCTCCCAAATTAAAATCTGCTTTTGAAGCCACTCTCTTGTATAATTCTGTCATTTCTTTAACTTGTTCATCAAAGTTTTCAACAGTAATTTCTTTTACGAGTAAGTTGTGGCTTAGTTTTAGTGCTTTTTTTGCCTTAACTCTAAATTTTGTTTTCAAAGAAGTTAAATAATGGTCAAAATTTTGCCAATTTTCATGAATTGTTAATTTCATATTTGGCTCTACATTAAAAGAATAATATCCCAAACTAATTAATTCGTTGCTAATTGTTAAGGAGGCAGCCACAAAATCTTTCATGATAAAAATATCAATTGGTCTCTCTTTATAATTTTTTTCTGTGTGTTTTAAGATAGCTTTTGCTAATTTTCTTAAAACAGTTTTTTTGTTTTGATCATTTTTAATGAAAATTCCATGCTCACCACTCACAAAAGAATTTCCGCAACTTAATATTTGCAATGGCTTTTCACTAGGAAGAATTTTAAATTTTCTGGCTAGAGAAGTTACTCTTTTCACAATAGTACTTAAATCATTTTCTATAGCATTTAGATGAAATGTTATGATTTGAACACTAGCAAAAGCAATTGCTTTTTGTTTAGTATCTGTTAAAACAACATAAAAAAAAGTAAGGTGATCATTATTTTTTTCTACCGCATCTAAATATTCCGATGAAAAATACACATTAGAAGAGCAGTCTAATTCATCCCAAAATTTTTTAGGAATTTCGTTTATATATTGATATATAAACGTGTTATTTGATACAGAATTAGAACTCAAAATATTTTTTTTAATGCCCTAAAGATACTTAATGTAGAATCTTAAAAGTAAAATTACATTTTATTAAATAATGAAAACATTATTTTTATTTATTCTAAATAAATTTTAAATTTGCAGTAGATTTTATCTCAATGATTGTATTTTATAAACAACAGCCAATATTAAAACAGCAAGAAAGCTTAAGTTGCAATTCAGTTTGTACTTCTAACTGTATAAAACCAAAAAACAAATGCTGTTTTAAATATAAAAAAAAGGGTATCAACTGCAAGCGATGCCCTTCTATAGTATTAAAAATTGCTTCCTGATTTATATAAAAACAAAAATAGGATAAAATCTATTCTTAATTATTTAAAAGCATTTAAGCCAGTAATATCTAATCCTGTAATTAATAAATGAATATCATGAGTTCCTTCGTAGGTGATAACACTTTCTAAATTCATGGAGTGACGCATAATAGAATACTCACCACTAATTCCCATACCACCTAGTATTTGCCTTGCTTCTCTGGCGATATTAATTGCCATGTCTACATTATTTCTTTTTGCCATAGAAATCTGAGCGGTGGTTGCTTTACCTTCATTACGTAATACTCCTAAACGCCAAGTTAATAATTGTGCTTTGGTAATTTCGGTAATCATTTCAGCTAATTTCTTTTGTTGTAATTGAAACTGACCAATAGGTTTGCCAAACTGTATACGTTCTTTACTGTAACGCAGTGCAGTATCATAACAATCCATGGCAGCTCCTATAGCTCCCCATGCTATACCAAAACGAGCAGAATCTAGGCATCCTAACGGAGCACCAAGTCCAGATTTATTTGGCAATAAATTTTCTTTTGGAACTTTTACATTATCAAAGATTAATTCTCCAGTAGATGAGGCTCTTAAAGACCATTTATTGTGGGTTTCTGGAGTAGAAAAACCTTCCATACCACGCTCTACAACAAGTCCGTGAATTCTTCCTTCTTCACTTTTTGCCCAAACAACAGCAACTTGAGCTAGGGGTGCATTAGAAATCCACATTTTTGCACCATTTAAAAGATAATGATCTCCCATATCTTTAAAATTAGTTGTCATTCCTCCAGGGTTTGATCCATGGTCAGGTTCGGTTAATCCAAAACAACCCATCCATTCACCAGAAGCTAATTTTGGTAAATATTTTTGTCTTTGAGCTTCATTTCCATATTTCCATATTGGATACATTACTAAAGATGATTGAACAGATGCTGTAGATCTTACACCAGAGTCACCTCTTTCTATCTCTTGCATGATTAAACCATAAGAAATTTGATCTAAGCCTGCACCTCCATATTCTTCTGGAATGTAGGGACCAAAGGCACCTATATCTGCTAAGCCTTTAATAATTTGTGTTGGAAATTCAGCATTTTGAGCATATTCTTCAATAATAGGAGATACATCTCTTTTTACCCACTCTCTAGCAGCTTCTCTAACTAATTTATGTTCTTCAGTTAGTAAATCATCTATTTGATAGTAATCAGGCGCTTGAAATAAATCTGGTTTCATGTTTTTTGATTTGTTTACAGACATCAAATTTAAAGAATAGATGTTAATTTAGACAGGTTTTAAAATATATTTTTAACGGTTTAAAAATTTTGAAAGTAACAGATGAAAATGATGCACTCCTTTTTCTCGTGTAGGTGAAAAACGTCCTGCTTTATAAAATGAAGAACGAACTCCTTTTTGTACATTTTCTACCACAATTTCGTCTTCTTTTTCTACTTTTTCAAGATTGCTACCCGCACCTTTCTCTAACTTGGAAGAATCCAAGACATAGCTAATAAAAGAAACCTTAGTTTTACTAATACCTTGGGGTTTTACAATATTAATAGACAGCCCCCATGGATAAAAGTTAAACATCATATTTGGGAAAATCCAATAATAATAGGCAGCAACTTTTTTCCCATGATCTATGTGATTTTCAGGAAATTCAAAGACTTCTGTAGCTTCATCAGAATAGCCAATTTGCAAATTACAATGCGTATAAATAATTGTTTCATAGCTACCGTAATCCAAAACTTCGTTTAAGCTTTCATGAACAAAAGGCACATGAAAACCTTCTAAATAGTTGTCACAATAAAGGGCCCAATTAGCATCAATTAAGAAATCTTTTTGCAATGTTTTATCAAGCTTAAATTCATCAATAGGTAAAAAGCCTATTCGTTCTTTCATAACATTAATTACTTCTTGAAAATCAAAACTAGGATTAAGTCCTGCAAATAAAAAATGGCCCCATTTTTTAATGGGAAATGTATGAAGATTATCACAGGGTCTCGGGAAGTTTTCTGCATCATTAAACTCTGGCATAAACTCAAACTTACCTTGTAAGTTAAATCTTCTTCCATGATAAGAGCACGTAAGTTTTTTTGAGTGTCCAGATTCTAATGCTACTAAATTTCCTCTATGAGTACAAACATTTGTGAGGCAATTAATCATTCCTTCTTTGTCTTTGGTTAGTAGCAGTGGCTCGGTTAAAAAACCATCTAATAATACAAAGGGGTACACAGATTGTTGCTTACTAACAAGGTTTTTATCACCAATCCATTGCCAAGAATTTAAAAAAACTTTTTCTTTTATTGTTTCAAAAACAACAGGATCCTTGTAAAAAGTAGCAGGAAGCGTTTCTGCTTTTGTAATGTCTGGATTGATCTTAAAGCTCATTTTTAGTTGTTAAATTAAATTGTATCTTTCAAGAATTTGATTTTAAAATTACACAAATTAAATGAGTTCTGGCAACAAAAAAATAGGTTTGATAACTACAACGTCTTTGGTTGTTGGGAATATGATAGGTGCTGGAATATTTATTCTACCAGCTTCTTTATCAGCCTATGGTAGTATTAGTTTATTAGGGTGGCTTTTTACAGCCTCAGGAGCCATTGTTTTAGCCAAAATATTTAGTGATTTAAGTAAGATTATTGTTAATAAAAGTGGAGGACCCTATATTTATTCAAAAGAAGGTTTTGGAGATTTTATAGGTTTTTTAGTTGCATGGGGTTACTGGATTTCTATTTGGATTAGCAATGCAGCAATTGCCATTGCCATTATAGGAGCCTTAAGCTTCTTTTTCCCAATTTTAGAAACAAACTCATTATTAGCTGTTAGTATTGGATTGTCTATGATTTGGTTTTTTACTTGGATTAATTCTAAAGGAGTTAGCACATCTGGAAAAATTCAGGTCATCACCACTATTTTAAAATTACTGCCATTGGTTTTTATTATTGTTTTTGGATTTTTCTTTTTTAGCTTAGATAATTTTCCAAAATTTAATATGACAGATGAAAGTAATTTTACAACATTTTCTTTAGTAGCAGCTTTAACATTATATGCTTTTTTAGGTCTAGAATCTGCAAGTATTCCTGCAGAAAACATAAAAAATCCAGAAAAAATAGTGCCAAAAGCAACCATGCTTGGGACTATTATTACCACTAGTATTTACATTTTAGGAACCATTGTTTTATTCGGAATTTTACCCACAGAAACCTTACAAAACTCTCCAGCTCCGTTTGCTGAAGCAGGAGAAATAATTGGAGGTAAATATGCTGGTTATTTTGTTGCTGCAGGAGCTGCAATTTCTGGAATGGGAGCATTAAATGGCTGGATTTTAATTCTAGCTCAGATTCCTATGGCTGCAGCAAAAGATGCCATGTTTCCTAAAATTTTCAAGAAAGAGAACCCAAAAGGAGCTCCAGTTTTAGGGCTCATCATAGGAAGTTTATTAAGTTCTATTGTTATGCTGATGAATTTTTCTGATAGTCTTGTAACCCAATTTACATTTATGGTAAATTTAACGGTCTTGGCCTGTTTGGTGCCCTATGTGTTTGTTTCTGCTGCCTATATTATTATTCTAGTTCAAAAACACACACACATTAATAGTGGCGTAAAAACAGTTGTTTTGGGTCTTTTAGGATTTCTATATTCTTTGTGGGCTATTTACGGTTCAACTGCAGAAGTTGTATTCTATGGATTTTTATTATTATTGCTTGGAATTCCATTTTATGTTTTAATGCAATGGAATAAATCTAAAGAAAAATGAAAGAAACACATCATTCAGAATATTTAAAATTAGCTTCTGTATACTTAAAACCTGCAGAGAATTCATATCACTCAGAAAAACAGCTGACAAAACAATGGAAAGAATTGCAGTTTCTTACTAAGCCCAATTTTGAGGAATCTCTGAAAGAATATCATGCGTTTCAGTTATTTTTTACTAATAAAAATATAGAAACATGTTTTTTTCCTGCGGATCAAAAAACATCGATAGATTCTATTTATTGCAGAGATGCCTCCATAGCTACAGATTTTGGAATGATTGTCTGTAATATGGGTAAAAATGGAAGAATACAGGAACCTAAAGCCCAGTTAGAAACCTATAGACAAAACACTGTTAAAATATTAGGAGAGATTACCTTTCCAGGAACTCTAGAAGGAGGCGACGTTGCTTGGCTAGATCAAAAAACATTGGCTGTTGGCCATACGTACAGAACAAATGACCAAGGAATACGTCAATTAAAAGCCTTATTAGATCCAAAAGGAATAGAAGTTATTGTTGTAGAACTCCCTCACTACAAAGGAAAAGAGGATGTTTTTCACTTGATGTCTATTCTAAGTCCAGTAGATAAAAATTTAGCAGTTGTCTATTCTCCTTTAATGCCTATAAAATTTAGAAATCAATTGTTGGAAAGAGGTTTTCAATTGATAGAGGTTCCTGATGAAGAATTTGAATCTATGGGTTGCAATGTATTAGCTGTTGCTCCAAGAGATTGTTTGATGGTGGATGGAAATCCAATCACAAAAAAATTATTGGAACAGGCAGGCTGCCAAGTTGTTGCTTACAAAGGCAATGAGATTAGCGTAAAAGGTGGTGGAGGGCCTACATGTTTAACTCGTCCTTTGAAAAGAACCCTCTAGTTAATCAGTTATTTTTTTCTAATTTGTAAATAGTGTCTAAGATATTCCTTTTAAAAAACTGTTTTCTGTAAGTTTGTAGAGATGAACAATACACTTGGTAAAAAAGAAAGATTAAAAAGTCGCAAACTCATAGGCAGGCTTTTTGAAGAAGGAACATCTATCAAAAATTTTCCTTTTAGATTGGTGTATATTATAACAGATCCAATTTCAATTACTTCAGTTAAGGCTTCATTTTCAGTTCCTAAAAGAAATTTCAAAAAAGCAGTTGATCGAAATAGGATTAAAAGATTGATTAGAGAAGCTTATCGACTAGAGAAAAAAAACATATTTGCAGGATCAAAATTTCACTGTGTTTTTATGATTACTTTTATTGGTAAGAAAGAGCCCGTATTTTCAGAGGTTCAAGAAAAAATTCAGGAACTTTTAAAATTATTTATTGAAACACAAACCAACAAAGAAAATGCCTAATTATACAATTAAAAAACAGGTAATAGTTACGCTAGTTGTTGGAACTATTTTTCTTTCTTTTTCATTTAAATCAAACTTCTTTGAAGTAGCAAAACAACTAGAAATTTATACGACTTTATTTAAAGAATTGAATCTATATTATGTAGATGAAATTAACCCTGCTGAATTTACAAATAAAGCAATAAAAAACACGCTAAAAGAACTAGATCCTTATACAAATTATTTTGATGAACAAGAAGTTGAAGAAGCAAGGATAAGAAGAGAAGGAGCGTATTCAGGAATAGGTGTTTCAGTTTTTTATGATAAAAAAGGAATTGTATTAAATGAAATTTACAAAGGCTATGAAGCAGATAAAAAAGGATTAAAAGCAGGAGATATTATTATAAAAGCAGGAAACCAATCTCTTAAAAATATGGATAGAGATCAACTGTCAGAGATATTAAAAGGCGCACCAAATACTTCTTTAGAAATTGCTGTTTTAAGACAGGGGGAAGTTAAGAATTTTAGTGTAGTAACTGAGAAAGTTGAGATAAATCCGGTTCCTTTTTATGATTTAATTGATCAAGAAACAGGGTATATTGTTTTAACTAGATTTAATCAAAAAGCTTCTTCTGAGGTTAAAAAGGCTTTTCTAGAATTAAAGAAAAGAGGAATGAAAAACTTAGTTTTTGACCTAAGAGGTAATCCAGGAGGCTCTCTAGGAGAGGCTATTAATATCTCAAATTTTTTCTTACCAAAAGGAAGTAAAATTACAGTAACTAAAGCTAAAGTAAGAAAGTGGAGCAATACTTATAATGCATCTAACACTCCTTTAGATTTAGAGATTCCACTCACTGTTTTACTCAACGAAAGATCAGCTTCGGCCTCTGAAATAGTTGCTGGTGCACTACAAGATTACGATAGGGCAGTAATTTTGGGAGAACGTTCCTTTGGAAAGGGGTTGGTTCAGCGTTATATGAACCTAAGTTATGGAACTCAATTAAAACTTACTATTTCTAAATACTATACCCCAAGCGGAAGGTGTATTCAAGAGTTAGATTACGCCAGTAGAGATAGTCAGGGGCAGGTTCCAAAATTTTCTGATGGTACAGTAACCTCTTTTAAAACTAAAAATGGAAGAGTTGTATTTGATGGAGGAGGAATTACTCCAGACGTTGAAGTGGGTTTTTCAAAGAGAAGTGAAGCCACAAAAGACTTGATAAAATCTAGAGCAATCTTTAACTTTACAACAGATTATTTTTATAGAAACCCAACAATAAGTTCAGTTACCGATTTTTCTCTCTCTTCATCAGACTTTAAAAGTTTTTTAAATTATCTCACATTATCAGACACTGTTTTTCTAACAACTCAAGAGCGTCTTTTTTTAGACGCCTATAATTCTTCTGAAGAAACTACCTTCATTGCCAAGGAATTTCAACAATTAAAAAAGAAATTACTCCAGGAAAAAATTGCTGATATATCAAGAAGTGAAGATTATTTATCTGAAATTATTAAAGATGAAATTTTAATCAGATATTACTACAAAAATGGTTCTTATTTGAACAAATTAAAAAAAGATACAGTGATTTTAGAAGCCGTAAAAATTCTAAAAAATAAAAGACTGTACGCCAAAGTACTCAAAGGGGCTTAACTTTGAGCGATTTTCTTATCTTTGCAGCCTAAAACACTATGTTGCAAACAAAACATCAAGAAAGAACCAGAGCCCAAGAATCTACCAACGCTATTGAGCGTTTATATATTTCTATGCGTCATCTGTTTAGCAGGGGTTTTTATAAGCCAATGGGTATTTCAGGGGAAACTTTACGAAAATCATTACTACTACTTAGACCAGAAATTTATGGATCTATTGCAGAAGAAAGAGTAGAGTTGAACGGATTGATTTATGTGATAGAGCGATTGCCAGAAGGAATTGAAGAGTGCCAGTTTATTAACTTAACAGCTGATGAGGGATATAATAAATCACATTTTAAGGTCATTATTCCTCCAAAGAGAAGAAGAAACTGCTATAGAATAGACAAAGATCAAATGAATATTGAGATCACTAGAGGTAGATCTGAAATCTATGATATCTTAACACATCTTACTTTTTTGTTTATAGAGTCTCACAAAATTAAAGACCGTATTTTATTAAATTTAGAGGGAAATGTTACCAGAGAATGGAAAAACTTAGAAGAAGTTGTTCTTCATCATAAAAAAATATCTGAGGAAGAAAGAGAAATTACGAAAGTTCATTTAGCAAATGTTTTAGGTAGAACTTATGATGAAGTAGCCGATACTTATAATGCTTTCTCATCTTCAGAAAACCCAGATCGTTTCTTTCAAATTATTTATTGGTTAGGAAAACTAGCAATTAGCGAAAGTTGTCATCAACAAAAGAGAACGGTTAATTTTAGTTCTGTATTAGCTGAAGGAATAGGTCATCATATTTATGGAGAGGTTTGGGCCAATAACATAAAAAAAGTATTGAAAGATCATCAGCTATTAGAAAGACCAATTCACATTATAAGTGCAAATATGCACAGTGTTTTAAATACTATTTATGCTACTAGTTCGTTAACAGATATAGCAAAAGGTAAAGAAGGTTTTGAATTGTATGAATTATTAAGTAATAATGAGAGCAAGCCACTTCAGAAAAAAGTAAAAGAATATGCTTCTGAAAATGGGTTGATTTATATAAAAGATACTTCTGGAACAAATATTAACGTTCAGGTGATAGATACCCAAAAGATAGATAGTAGTAAAATACCATTTAAAAAAGTAGCTTCAAAAGGGAAAGACCCAGTTATTATTGTGATGGATTATGCTTTTGGAGAGCAAGCTTATGAAACGATGGATGAATTGTTAAAACCATATAAAGAAAAGCAAGGTTCAACTCATTTAAATGTTGAATCTATTTCTATTATGGGAAAAGCAGGTATTTTAGAGGGAGGTAAAGGAGATATTATGATTCCTTCTGCTCATATTTTTGAAGGCACAGCAGATAATTATCCGTTTACAAATGAACTATCTAAAGAAGATTTACAAGGTTTTGGAGTTTCTTCTTTTGACGGAGCCATGGTAACGGTTTTAGGAACATCATTACAAAACAAAGATTTATTAAAGTTTTTTCATGATTCTACATGGAACGTTATTGGATTAGAAATGGAGGGAGCTCATTATCAAAAAGCTATTCAGGCAGCTTCTAAGATTCGAGGAAATATTTCTGAAGATGTTAAAGTGAGGTATGCTTACTATGCTTCTGATAACCCACTAGAAACAGGAGCTACACTAGCTTCTGGTGGTTTGGGGATGTCTGGAGTGACTCCAACCTACGCCATAACGCATAAAATACTGGAGCAAATTTTTTAAATAAAAATCAATTAAAAAAATAAGATGTCAACAAACAATCAAAACAATGAAGAAGAGGTAGATCTAGGCTCTTTATTTGTAATTATTGGAAAAGGGTTTAAAAACTTTTTTAATTTTATTGGAAGTATATTTAAAGGTATTTTTCATTTTTTAATTTCAATATTATTATTTTTTAAACAACACTTCAAAAAATTTGTAATAGCCGCTCTTCTAGGTGGTATTGTTGGAGCATATTTAGAAAGTGATAGTGAAGATAGATATGGATCTAATTTATTAGTTCAGCCCAATTTTAAAAGCACACTTCAGCTTTACAAGAACATTAGCTATTATAACGAGCTGGTAAAACAAGAAAAGGTGCTATTGTTAGCCTCTATTTTTAACATAGATACCCTAAAAGCGTCAGGTTTAACAAAATTTGAAATAACACCTGTTGTTAATGATAATGACATTATTAATGCTTACGATCAATTTATTCTAACTGTAGATACCCTAACTGTTAGTAGCTATAATTTTGATCAATTTAAAACGAGTTTTACCGACTACGATTATAAACTTCATGATATTGTAGTAGAGGCAAAATACAATGACGTATTTAATGGTTTAGACGAAGTTATTATTGCTTCTGTAATTAGTAATAATTATTTTGATAGAATAAAAAAATTAACCAACGAAAACCTTACCAGAACAGATTCTTTATTGAGAGAGAATTTAATTAAAGTTGATTCTCTTCGTCAAGTTTATATGAGAGTCATGCTAGAAGAATCTAAAAAGGAGTTCACAGGAACTAGTATAGATCTAGGTGGAACCAAAACAACAACAAAAGAGATTGAACTATTTTCAACAGATATAAAAATTAATGAAGAACTAGGTTTAGTTGCTGTTGATATTGGTGAAAAATCTGAAGTTATTAACGTTATTTCAAATTTTCAAACCATAGGTTATGAGATAAAAGGTATTACAAAAAATTATATATTTATACTTGCAGGGCTGTCATTTTTTATAACGTTATTGGTTATTCTTTTTATAGATTTAAATAACTATTTAAGTACTTATAAAAAGAAACCATAAATTATTTTTACTATGTGAAATTATAAATTGATGGATTTGTATTTTAAGACTTTTCTCAACAGGAATTATATTAATTATTCCAAATAAAACGAAGTAATAACAATAAATAGATAAATAGATTTTCTTTTAGGAGTAATAATAATTGTTATGCCTGTAATTATTAAAATAAAATAGTATTTACATCAATGAAAAACGTATATATTTTAGGTGGAGGATCATTTGGGACTGCAATTGGAAATCAATTAGCGAGTAATAAGAATAATAAAGTTGTGCTGTTCGTTAGAAGTGAAATTCAAGAAAAAGAGATTAATGAAAGTCACACAAATAAAAAATATTTTCCAAACAAAACACTAAACCCTTCTTTATCTGCAACATCTAAAGTAAGTGATTTGTCAAATGCGGATCTTATTTTTATTTCAATCCCCTCAAAAAAAATAAAAAAAGTTATAAAAAACTGTGCACCTTTTATAAAAAAAGAAGCTTTAATAATAAATTTATCTAAAGGAGTTTATAAAGAAGGAGAAACAATTGTAGACTTTCTTACAACTGTTTTAGCTAACAATAGTATCATAACGATGAAAGGACCTACATTTTCATCTGAATTAATAAATAACTCACATTCTATTTTCACATTAGGATTAGATTCTAAATCTCAGTACCAAATTATAGATTCCGTTATAAAAAACACAAATATTCATATTGATTATACCACAGATATTAAGGGTGTAGAATTATTAAGTGTTTTAAAGAACATTTATGCAATAATTATTGGGATTGTAGATGCAAAACATAATTCACCCAATACACGTTTTATGATTTTGACAAAATCTTTTTCCGAAATTAAAATTCTACTCAATATATTAGGAGGAAGAGAAGATACGTTATTTCTAGCCTGTGGTTTTGGAGATTTGGGCTTAACTGCCCTTAATGATTTAAGTAGAAATAGAACGCTAGGCTTGCTAATTGGAAAAGGGTTTTACAATTCTGGGAAGAATAAAGGTGTTGTTTTAGAGGGAGTAAAAACAATAGAGTTTATTAATGAACTATTAACACCATCTATTAAAGAAAGACTCCCCTTATTTTCTAAAATGGAATCTTTTTTCACGAATAAAGAATCTAATTTTGACATACATTTTGATGCTCTGATAGATAAGAAAATGACAACCATACTCACCTATGGAACCTTTGATTTATTACACTATGGGCATATTGAAATTTTAAGAAGGGCTAGAGAGCTTGGAGATAGATTAGTTGTTGGTTTATCTACCGATGATTTTAACAAAACAAAAGGGAAAAAGTGCGAGATTTCGTACGAAAAGAGAAAAGAATTTCTAGAAAGCATAGGATATGTAGATTTGGTTATTCCGGAATCTAGTTGGAATCAAAAAAAGGAAGACATAGTAGATAATGAAATAGATATGTTTATTATGGGCGATGATTGGGAAGGAGAATTTGATTTCCTAGAGGAGTATTGTAAAGTTTTATACTTACCTAGAACTATTGGAATTTCAACAACAAAACTAAAATCTATTATCAATAAAAATTAATTAGAGAATGATGATTAATTTTATTTTAAAATGGATTCATGTTTTTATAACACCTAGAAATAAGAATATCATTTATCATAGCTTTCCTGACGTTTCAGATAACAGCTTTTCTTTATTTATTTATATTTTAAATACTCATCCAGAGTATGAAAATGTTTGGCTTGTAGATCATAAAGATAAAAAAAGCATCTATTTAAAAATAATTTCAAATTATTCAGATTCTTTAAATTTTAAAATTCTAAAAAAAAATTCTCTTTTGGGAGTATATTTCTTTTTAAGATCTAAGTATGTAATTCACACACATGGTATTTACAATAGCTTCCCGTTATCAAAAAAGCAAAAAAACATAAACTTATGGCACGGTATGCCTCTTAAAAATATAGGCTACTTAGATACTAATAAAATTATTCCTGAATCGGATTATGTGATATCAACTTCTCTTGTTTTTCAAGAAATTATGAGAAAAGCTTTTAAAATAGAAGCTGAAAATGTCTTAATAACTGGACAGCCAAGAAATGATTTTCTTTTCACTAATAATTTTACATTAAAGAATTTACTTGGGATTTCTGATGATAATAAAGATAAGATGATTTTATGGATGCCAACGTACAGAAAATCTATTAAAGGTGATATTAGAAAGGATGGAAAAGTAGATTTGATGAATAGTTTTTTAAGTCACAGCAATCTAACGTTGTTAAATAATCACCTTAAGAAACTCAATACGCGGTGTTGTGTTAAAATACATCCTATGGATTTTATGAATGCTACCGATTTTAAAAAGTTTACAAATATTTATTTTGTAGATAATTCTTTTTTTGAGAATAAAGGCATTTCATTGTATTCAGTATTAAGTTCAATTGATTTATTATTAACAGATTTTTCTTCAATATATATAGATTTTTTATTGCTAAACAAACCGATAGGGTTTGTTATTTCAGATTTTTCTGAATATTTAAATTCTCGAGGATTTGTTTTTGAAGAACCAAAAAACTTTATGCCAGGTGAAATAGTAACCAATACCAAAGAACTAATTTCTTTTATAAATGATGTATTAAAAAATCAAAAGGACGATCATAATCAAAAAAGAGAAGAGATAAAAAATATTTTTCATGATGTAGCATCTGATTTTTCCAAAAAAGTATTTGATAAATTAATAACCGAGCATGTTTAAGTCGATTAATGAAAATCAATTAATAATATTAAAAAACTTTTCTTATTTAACCATAATGAAGTTTTTTAATATTGGTGTTAAGATTATTTTAGCAGCGTATTTAATTAGAGTTTTAGGTAGTGAAAAATACGGACTATTCACTTGGTTAGATTCTGTAATTCAATACTTTTTAATGATTGTGAATTTTGGATTTAATATTTATGCCGCAAAATATATAGTTGAGAATAAAGATAAAAAAGATAAAATAAATGAAATAATATCTTCAATTTTCATTATAAAATTGGTGCTTTTTATTTTCTCAATACTATGTATTTTGTTTTTAGGGAATTTTGAAACTTTTTCTGCTTACAAGCACTTATTATTGTTATTAATGTTTGCAGGAATTGGAGAAGTATTGTTTCCTGTATGGTTTTTTCAAGGGGTAGAAAACCTGAAGCCTGCCACTATTATTGTTTTTTTAACAAGATTATTTCTTCTTATTGGAACAATTATTTTTGTTAATGCTCAGTATGATTTATTATCCTATATCGTATTATTTGTGATTTCATCTATTTTAATGGGTATTTTAGGAGTGTTTTATCTTTTTAAATATTATAAGATTAAGATCGCTCTATTGCCAATTAGTAAATTGATGAATTATTTTAAAGAATCACTTCCTTTCTTCATAGGTAGATTTTTAGCATTAGTGTTTAATTTTGGAACTATTTTTTTTATTGGTAATTTTTGTCTTTTAGAACAAGTTACAGGTTTTGATACAGGAATAAAAATTGTAATGTTAGCAGTGATCCCATTTGAAATGCTTCAGCAAGCAGTCTTTCCCACAATTTCAAGAACGAAAAATAAAAAGTTACTTAAAAATCTTGTGTACGTATCCTTTCTAATTGGTGCACTAATTGGTACACTAGTTTTTTTAATGGCAGAATATTTTATGGTTTGGGTGGGTGGAGAAGAAATGCTACAATTTGCACCTTCCTTAAAAATATTAGCAATTCTTTGCCCTTTTGTTTCTTTAACGTTTATACTAGGAACTTGTTCTTTAGTAGCTTTTGGTTACTATAGAGAATATAATTTTTCATTAATATTCACCTCAATTATTTATTTACTAATTTTAATAGTTTTATATTTCACAGAGACTATAAACTTTTGGAATTTAATATATTTAAGAGTTTTTGGAGATATATTAATGGTATTAATAAGGTTATTTTATTCATTTAAAAGAAAAACAATCATTGCATAAAAGATATAACTAATTTGAAAAACCTTGTATTTATATTATTTTTTGTCATTACTGGGATTCAATTTTTCTTGGTTGATATAAATATTATAGCCTTATTATTTTTCTTTTTAAATTATCTATTAATTATGATGATTATGTATTATCATTTTTTTTTAGAGAAAGAGTACTCTCCTTTTATATCTGCATATTTAATTTTCAACTTACTTTTCTTTACTATAGCACCCTTAGCTCAGATTTCTAATATTGATCCAGTTTTATTAAGACATGTAAATTACCTACCATATTTTTGGGAACAGACCGTATTTGCGAATAGTTGTATTTTAATTTTTAATATTTTTTTCTTCATAAGTTATATTTTTTTTAAAAAACAGAATACTATAGTTGTAGCTTATAAAATAAATAAAAAATTACCTTTCGATATTTTAATTATTCTATTAATATGCATTTTAATTCTATTTGCTAATATTGATTTTATTCAACAAAAGTTAATGACTCCTACTTGGAAGTTGCAATTTGACAATGCAAAGTCTATTAAAATAATCATATCTAAAGTCTTGTTTTCAATACCGTTAGCAGGTGTTGCTATGTGTGTGATGTATTTTAAGAAAAAAAGCAATAAACCAGTTAATTGGCTTATCATTGGAATTTCACTAATAATATTTTTGTTATTAATTGTAGTCTTCAAAAATCCATTTATGGAAAAAAGATCTGGTTTAGGGCCAGTTTACTTTAGTTTATTATTTCTTTTTATTCCTAGGTTATTAAATAATAACATTAAAACAACTATAATTTTATATTTAAGTTTAATAGTAGCAATGCCCCTTTTGGCAGTTTTCACTCACGTAAATTCATCCTTTATAGAAGTTGTAAAAAACCCAAAAATAATTTTTTCGTCATTAAATGAAGATGTTTTGTTAAGTAATTTTAACACTTTAAATTTTGATGCTTATGCAAATTTTCTAGCCACTATTGAAAATGTATCGATCTATGGATTTAGTATGGGAGAACAATTATCAAATGCGTTGTTCTTCTTTATTCCTCGCTCTATTTGGTCTTCTAAACCATTAACATCTGGTCAGTTCTTAGGGAACTATTTAATAGAAAAACATAATTTTTGGTTTAATAATATTTCAAACCCCTTTATCTCTGAAGCTTATTTAAATTTTGGATTGATTGGTATTATAATCTTTGCGATCCTTTTTGCTTATTTACTAACAAGAGGCTTACTGTTTTTAAAATCAGATGATTATTTAAAAAAACTACTTGCGTTTTTTACTGCCATCCACATGATTTACTTTTTAAGAGGTGATTTTACTAATGGATTTTCTCAATTAATCCTAGTATCATTTGGGATATATATTATTCCCAAATTTCTTGGGTACATACATAAAGGAATTCGATTATGGTAAGAACAAATTCCAATAATTTAGATGAAACGCTATTGAAAATATTTTTTTTAAATATTTTTTTATTACCAATTTATCCAGATAATCTAAAACCAAGTATGGTAGCTTTGTTTTTATTGTCAAGTATTATTAGTGTTTTTAAAAATAGAGTATCTGGTTTTTTTTCTAAAAAAAAAATAAACACTATTTTTTTTATCAATAGTTCTATGTTTTTAGTTATTTTTCTAGGACTTTTTTACTCTGAAGATATAGATTATGGATTTAAATATTTAATTAGGATAACCCCATTTATTGTTTTTCCTGTATGCTTTTTGTTGTTACAAAAAAATAAATTTATTTTTTCTGAAAAAACACTAAATACAGGAAAATTACTTTTTTACTTGAGTACACTATTCTTTTTCCTATCTATTTTTATGTTTTTTTATGGTAAAGGATATGTCACTGAAAATTATTTTTTAAATTATAGCCATAGAATAACATCTCAATTAGGTAAGTATTCTATACACCCTATTTATGCTTCCATATATGTCGCTATAGCGCTTATAGTTTCATTCAGTTTTATAAAGAAAAAAAAATATTTGTATTTATTTATTACTGGAGATATTTTATTGCTAATTAATTTAATCCTGCTTTCAAGGAAAAGCGCCATTTTAATTATGCTAGTTTTACTTTTATTATATTTAGTTTTTAATAAAACTATGTATTTTAAATGGAAAATTGTTTCATTAATTTCTGTTATAATGATGAGTTTTCTTGTTGTTAAATTTACTCCAGATATTAGTAATCGTTTTAGAGATTTAGAAAATATTTTTAAAAATAATCATCAAGAGAGCTCATCAAATCTTAGAATTAATATATATAAGTCATCAATTTTAGCCATCAACGAAAACCCTATCTTAGGGTATGGAATAGGAGATTCTAAAAATATACTATCATTGTTCGAAAAAAAACAAAAATTTCTTAAAGGAAATTATTACAATACACATAATCAGTTTTTAGGTTATTTAATTTCCAATGGTATTGTTGGCCTTTCTTTTTTTCTTTTAATTTTGGTTAAAAATTTCAATATTGCTTCTTCTAGTAGCTTTGAGCACATATCTATCCTACTACTTTTTACTTTTATGATGATGATAGAAAATATTTTAGATAGGCAAAATGGGATTATTCTTTTTTCATTTTTATTAAATTATTTTGCTTTTAAAAATCTTATTAATTCGCCCAAATGAAAAAAGTATTAATAATTGGCCCATTTCCAGATCCAATTTCTGGAGTTTCAATTGCAAATAAAGTTGTAAAAGAACTTTTAAGTGTTGATTCAGATTTCTTAGTAGAAACTATAAATACATCCTATCCCAGTTTTGACGAACAAATAGGCAAGTTTTCAATAAAAAAATTTCTTTTTTATTTATCGTTAAATCTTTCTTTTTTTAAAATCTTTAAAAACAATATTGTTTATATAACACCAGGGCAAACTTTTTTTGGAGTATTAAAATATTCCCTATTCATTTCAATTACATCGTTATTAAAGAAAGAATTGATTATTCATGTTCATGGAAACTACTTAGGAAAAGAGTACCAATCTTTGAAAGGGTTTAAAAGAGTGTTATTTTATTTTTTAGTCTCTAGATTTACAAAAGGGATCGTTCTTTCCAATTCGTTAAAACATAATCTAACTCCGTTTCTTGAAGACAAAAATATTTTTTCTTTACCAAATTTTGCTCAAGACTATCTTTATAAAGAGGATAAAAAATTTGTAAAAGACGAATTAAGAATTTTTTACTTGAGTAATTTAATGAAAGAGAAAGGAATTTTTTGTTTGTTAAACGCATTAAAAAATTTAGAAAAAAACAATATAATTTACAAAGCAAAAATTGCAGGAAATATTGATCAAAAATATTCTAAAGAAATTTTAAATTTATTTACAGAATTAAAAAATACAGAATATATTGGTATTGTTAATGGTGATGATAAAAAAAATCTTTTAGAGTGGGGAAATGTATTTGTACTACCTACTTTCTATAAAATGGAAGGTCAGCCTATTTCTATATTAGAAGCTATGGCAACAACCAACCTTGTTGTAACAACTAATCATGCAGGTATATCGGATGTCTTTCAAGATAAAATCAATGGATACTTTGTGGAAAAAAATAACGAAAATAGCATCCAGAAAATATTAAGTTATCTTGCAGCCAATAAAAGTGAACTAAAAAAAATTGCTGAATATAATAAAACATTTTTTTTAAATAATTTCACAGTAGATATATTTAAAAAAAATCTTTTAGAAATTATTAAATAATGGTGTATCAAGATTTAAACAGTTTCAAACTACCACCAAATTTTAGAGGCAGAAATGCTTTTACAGTTCAGTTGTGGTGGCTGGTTCAATCTGTCTTATTTAAAACCTCCCCTCAATTTTTGTATGGATGGAGAAATTTTTTATTACGATTATTTGGAGCTAAAATTGGAAAAAAAGTAATTATTAGACCTTCTGTTAAAGTAACCTATCCATGGAAATTAAGTATTGGTGATTATAGTTGGATTGGCGATGATGTTGCGTTATACACTCTAGGAAACATTGAGATTGGAAATAATGTTGTCATATCTCAAAGATCTTATCTTTGTACTGGTTCTCACGATTATTTACAAGAAGATTTTCCAATTTACCAAAAACCAATAAAAATATGTGATCAGGTATGGATTGCTACTGATGTTTTTATTGCTCCAGGAATTACTATAGAAGAAGGATCAGTTATTGCTGCCAGAAGTTCTGTTTTTAAAAATATTCCTTCAAATAAAATATGCGCTGGTTCTCCAGTGAAAATTATAAGAGAAAGAATTCGTGAATAAACTAAAAAAAATAGTATTAATATCTCCTTTTTTTTATCCTGAGCCAATATCAACAGGAAAATTTAATACAGATTTTGCATTAAAACTTCAAGAAGAAGGTCATCAAGTTACTGTTTTATGTTCTCATCCTTTTTATCCAGAATGGAAAACAAGGTATTCTTCAGAAAAGTTAGATGGTATTACTATCATAAGAGGTGGTCAGAAAATTAAGTATTCAAAAAAAACATCTTTAAGAAGAGTTGTTCTTGAGATATGGTATGCTTTCTTTATTTTAAAAAATATCAAGAAACATCAAAATAAAATAGATATTATTATTCCTGTTTTCCCTCCTAGTCTTGCTTTTTATTGCGCTTCTTTTTTTATTAAAAAAGAAATTAAAAAAATAGGAATTATACATGATTTACAAATTATTTATTCATCACAGAAGAAAGGTTTTTTGAATAAAATGATAACTTTTTTCATAAAAAGGGTAGAAAAATCTTGTTTTAAAAATTGTGATACATTAATCTTTCTGTCTGAGGAAATGAAAAATGTAGCTTTAAATATCTATAAAATTAGTAAATCAAAGTGTCAAGTTCAATTTCCGTTTACAACCATTATAGACAAACCTTTGTCTGATAATCTCAAGAATATTTTACCTAATAACCAACATAATATTGTTTATTCTGGAGCTTTAGGAGAAAAACAAAACCCAAACGAATTACTTGATGTGTATGATTATATTTCTAAAAACATATCTAATACTATTTGTTATTTTTTCTCTCAAGGGCCAATTTTTGAAGAATTAAAAAAGAGAAACAATAATAGTAAAATAAAATTCTACTCATTGGTGAGTAAAGATGATGTTCAAGAATTATATGCTAGAAGTAGTATTCAAATTGTACCCCAATTACCAAATACCTCTAACGGTTCGTTACCTTCTAAATTACCTAACATATTGGCTTCAGAAACAAAAACTTTGGTAATTACCGATAAAGACAGCGAATTAGAGCAATTGTTTAATGATTATAATCTTCAGAAGGTAATCACTACTTGGGATAAGCAAATTATTGTATGTGCTATTAAAGAACTACTAGAGCAAAAAATTGATTTAAAAAAACAAAAAATTACTGCAGAAAAGCTATTTAACATCAATAGTTTAATTGGTAAGATTGTTAGTTAAATACTATATTTGTTTTTCAAAACGTTCATGTGAAACATAGATACTCATTCTTAATAAGTCCTCTAAAATTATTTATAGATTGTTTATCAATATTTTTAGTCATTTATTTTACTTCAGATTCTGATTATTATAATTTAGCATTTATTGGTTTTATTATTTCTTTTTGGACGGTGTCTTCGATACTTACTAAATATTACCAAGTTTTAAGATTTACTAAATTTCTGAGGTTATTAAGACTAGCTACAAGACATTACTTCATATTTACGCTTGGGTTTTTTGCTTTTTTTGGTATTTATAAGGAAGGGTTCATTGTTAATAATCAATTTTTAATTTTAACTACTATTTTAATCACTACTTTTTCATTAAAGATTCTCATATTTTTTTCATTAAAATGGTATCGAAATCTTGGTAGAAATTTCAGAAAAGTTGTTGTTATTGGAATAGATGACTCCTCAAAAAAAATCATTGCACTTTTCAATAAAAATAAAACCTTAGGATATAAATATTTAGGATGTTTTTCAAATAAGATTTATAATGATAAAATAGGGTCTATAGAAGATAGTTTTCAATTTATATTAGATAATTCGGTAGATGAAATTTATTGCTCTTTAAAAGAATTAAATAGTAACACTGTTTCTAAGATTAGGTCTTTTTCAAATTCTAATAATATCAATTTAAAATTAATACCTGACTCTGGTAAATTGTACAGTAAAGATCAAAGTATAGAATTTTACGATGATACCTTAGTTGTTTTAAATGTTAAGAAACTACCATTTGAATTTAATGAAAACTACATAATTAAACGTGTTTTTGACTTTTTTTTAGCTGTATTTGTCTGTTTGTTTATTATGAGTTGGCTCATCCCAATACTTTGGGTTCTTATAAAAATTGAATCTAAAGGACCTGCAATTTTTTCTCAAAAAAGAGAGGGGCTAGATGGAAAGCAATTTATTTGTTATAAATTTAGATCAATGAAATTAAATAATCAGGCAGATAAAGTGCATGCTGTTGAGAATGATAATAGAGTAACAAGATTAGGTGCTTTAATGAGAAAAACCAGCATAGATGAATTGCCTCAATTTTTTAATGTGCTAAAAGGAGACATGAGTGTTGTTGGACCAAGACCTCATTTACCATCGTTATCTTCAGAATATCAAAAAGATGTTGATGATTATCTGAAAAGACATTTGGTAAAACCAGGAATTACTGGCTTAGCACAAGTTAGTGGTTACAGAGGAGAAATAAAAAAGAAGTCAGATATTAAAAATAGAGTACGTTTAGATGTTTTTTACATAGAAAATTGGTCTTTTTTACTGGATGTAAAAATTATTTTAATGACAGTTTTTAATGTTTTTAAAGGTGATGAAAACGCATATTAATGCTTATACATAAAAACATAACAGCTTCAATAGTGGTTTACAATGAAGACCCAATTGAATTAGAAAATGTTATTAATAGTTTTTTAGGTTCTCCATTTTCAAATAAAATTTATATTATTGATAATTCACCTACAAATTGGTTAGAAGAAAAAATTATTGGAGATAATATTGAGTATGTGTTTTCTGGTAGCAATATAGGTTTTGGAAGAGGTCACAATAGTATTTTAGATACTATAGAGCAATTTTCAGACTATCATTTAATTTTAAATCCTGATGTTCTTTTTCAATCAAAAATACTAGAAAAGCTTATACATCAATTAGAAAAAGATACAGAACTTTCAATGATTGCACCCAAAGTTTCTTACCCTTCTAAAGAGTTGCAATATACCGCAAGAAAATTTCCAACAATTATTGAGTTATTTTGCCGTTTTTTTGGTGTTTTTAAAAATTACACAGACAATAAAGAGTATAAAAATGACAATTTAATATTCCCTTTTTCTCCAGATTTTGTTCAGGGAAGTTTTATGTTGTTTAAGACCAAAGACCTCTTAGATTTAAAAGGTTTTGATCAACGATATTTTATGTATATGGAAGATGTAGATATTTGTAGGAGAATAGATCTATCGGGTAAAAAGAAACTTTATTTTCCAAAAGTAGAGGTTACACACACACATAGAAAAGGTTCTTCAAAAAAAATACGACTCTTTTTTATTCACATGTCATCCATTATTAAATATTTCATGAAATGGAGTTTTAAAAGCACATAAATCAATTTCAGAAACTATCTTTACAAAAGATTATAAATTATGAACATACTTATTTTAGGCGCTGGCGGACGAGAACACGCCTTCACACATAAACTTATTCAAAGTAAAAAAGTAACACAAGTTTTTGTAGCACCAGGAAATGCTGGTACACAAAAAATCGCAACTAATATTGATATAAATCCAACAGATTTTGAAGCAATTAAAGAAGCTGTGCTTGCTTATAAAATTAAGATGGTTATAGTAGGGCCAGAAGCTCCTTTAGTAGCCGGAGTTCATGATTTCTTTCTTGCAGACGATCAGTTAAAATCTATTCCAGTAATAGGTCCAAAGAAAGATGGAGCTTTGTTAGAAGGAAGTAAAGATTTTTCTAAAGAGTTTATGATAAAGCATAAAATACCAACAGCTCAATACCAATCGTTCACAAAGAATAATTTACAAGAAGGGAAACTTTTTTTAGAAACACTACAGCCACCATATGTTCTTAAAGCAGACGGATTAGCAGCTGGAAAAGGAGTCTTAATTTTAGATTCTTTAGACGAGGCAAAAGCAGAATTAGAAGAAATGGTATCTAATCAAAAATTTGGAGATGCTTCATCAACTGTGGTTATTGAAGAGTTTTTAACAGGAATAGAATTATCTGTTTTTGTTCTTACAGATGGTATCAGCTATAAGATATTACCATCTGCAAAAGATTATAAAAGAATTGGTGAGGGAGACAAAGGTTTAAATACTGGTGGAATGGGTGCTATTTCTCCGGTTCCATTTGCAGACAATGCTTTTTTAAAAAAAGTAGAAGAACTAGTGGTGAAGCCAACAATTTTAGGGTTGCAAAAAGACGGAATAGATTATAGAGGGTTTATTTTTATTGGTTTAATGAATGACAACGGAAACCCGTCTGTAGTTGAATATAACGTACGAATGGGAGACCCAGAAACAGAAGTTGTTTTACCAAGAATTGACTCTGACTTATTTGATTTATTTGAAGGAGTAGCTCATCAGAATCTACACGAAAAAGAATTTTCTGTAACAGCTAAAATAGCAACAACTGTAATGTTAGTATCTGGAGGATATCCAGAAGCTTACAACAAAGGAGCTAAAATTACGGGATTAGAAAACATACAAGAATCTATTGTATTTCATGCAGGTACAACAGAAAAGGATGGTGCAGTTATAACTAACGGAGGAAGGGTTATTGCTGTAACTTCTCTTGCAGATACTCTTCAAGAGGCATTAGATGCATCTTATAAAAGTATTGATGAAATTCATTTTGAAAAAATGAACTATAGAAAAGATATTGGATTTGATTTAGTATAGAAGTGATTTTTATTTTTTTTATTTTACTAAAAAAATGCCTTTTTCACCCATATTTCATAATTTTTGATTTCCGTAGCGCTTCTCTACAACCAAAAAATTAAAATTACCTGTTGAAATTGACTATTTCTCACTTACATCAAAAAAGGTTAAATTACTTCATCATAAAATCTAATTTTTTTTTAGAAAGTGCGACAAAAAGATAGACCAACTCACATGAAAAAAATAATTGTTGCACCACTAAATTGGGGATTGGGTCATGCCAGTCGTTGTGTTCCAATAATTAAAGAACTTCAAAAAAACAATTTCATTCCAATAATTGCTAGTGATGGAAATGCGCTTACTTTTTTAAAAAAAGAGTTTCCTACAGTAGAATCTTTTGAACTTCCATCGTATGATATTTCTTATGGTAAAAATTTAAAATGGTCACTTCTACTAAAAACAACAACTATTATAAGAGCCGTTAAGAAAGAACAAGAAATTATTCAATCATATATTGATAACACTAAAAATGTAGCAGGAATTATCTCCGACAATAGATTTGGTTGTTATTCTAAACAGCTTCCTTCTGTCTATATGACGCATCAATTAAATGTTCTTTCAGGGTTTTTAACTCCTATCTTAAGTTATTTTCATCAACAAATTATTAGAAAGTATGATGAATGTTGGATTCCTGATGAAGAAAACTCATTATTTTCTGGAAAATTATCGAGATCTTCAAAGAATTTACATCAAAAATATATAGGTGTTTTAAGTAGGTTTGAAAAACAAGAATTACCTCAAGAGATTGATGTTTTAATACTGTTATCTGGCCCAGAACCTAATAGAAGTCAATTAGAAGATAAGCTAAAGGAGATTTTTAAAACTTCTAACAAGAGGGTTTGTTTAATTCAAGGAAAAGTAGAAGAAACTCAAAAAATCACACAGTTACATCAACTCAAAATTGTTAATTTTATGTTGTCTGATGAATTAGAGCATACCATAAATTCCTCAAAAATAATTATATGTAGAGCTGGGTACTCATCTATATTAGATCTTGTTTCACTTAACAAAGAAGCATTACTAATTCCTACAAAATATCAAAACGAACAAGAATATTTGGCAAAACACCTTCAAGAAAAAGGCGTGTTTTCCTTTATAGAAGAAAAAGATATTGATAAAAAAATAGTAAATATTTCAATAAAACCCTCAGCTACTGGCTTTAAAAAACAAGAGTTTAACAGAGATTTATTTTGCCTTTTTTAAGGTGAAAGAAAATTCTGAACCTTCACTAAAAGCACTCTTCAGAAGAATGGTTTCGTTATGCGCTTCAATAATATGTTTTACAATAGAAAGGCCAAGACCAGATCCACCTTGCTCTCTAGATCTGCTTTGGTCTACTCTGTAAAAGCGCTCAAATAACCGAGGAATATGTTCTTGTTTAATACCTTCACCATTATCTACTACTTTAATAATGAATTTATTTTCAGTATAAGATTCAATTCCAAGGGTTGTAATACCATTTATTTTCCCATACTTTACAGAGTTTACAATTAAATTAATTAAAACTTGCTCTATACGTTCTTTGTCTGCTTTTACAAAAACTGGAAATTCATAGATTTTATCAAATTGTAGCGTAATATTTCTTTTTTTTGATCTCATTTCAAGAAGATCAAAAACATTCTGAATTAAATCTATAATATTAAAAACTTCTATGTTCATTTTTAAACCTTCAGTTTCTAATTTTGCAATCATATCTAAGTCTTTAACTATTGCAACCAATCTTTCAACTCCTTTGCTGGCCCTTCCTAAATATTTATCTCTTATTAATTTATCATTTACAGCTCCTTCAATTAGCGTTAAAATATAACCCTGTACCGTAAATAAAGGAGTTTTTAATTCGTGAGCAACATTTCCTAAAAAGTCTTTTCTAAAAGAATCACGTTCTGTTAGATTTTTAATTTCAATTCTTTTACCCTGAACATATTCTTGTACACTTTTTGATAAAGCATCTATATCTGTGGTTGCATATTCTTTACTAAATTCATCTTCGTTTAGAATGGAAACCTCATCGTATATTTTCTTAATTCTATTGTAAATAAAACGTTTGGCTCTATATTGTGTTATAATAAAAGAAGTTACAAATACTAAGAGCATAAAAATTAACAGTCCAACCAATTCTTTTCCATCCTCAAAAAAGAAGAAAAGAATAGCAGCTATGAGTCCTACAGAGATTGTCAAGTAAATAGAGGACCATAGAGTAAAGGAATATGTTTTTTTTAATTTCACAGCGAATCAATTTTATTTTTCTATTCCTTCCAGAACAAACTTATAACCAACCCCTTTTACAGTTTTAAAATAATCATCACCAATTTTTTCTCTTAATTTTCTGATGTGTACATCAATAGTTCTTCCACCAACAACAACTTCATTTCCCCAAACCCTGTCTAAAATAGTTTCTCTTTTAAAGACCTTTCCTGGCTTAGAGGTTAATAAAGAGAATAATTCAAATTCTTTTCTTGGCAAAAATATTTTTTTGTCACCCTTAAAAACCACATACTCGTCTCTGTTAATGGTAATGTCACCCACTACAACAGTAGAATCTGCTTGATTTTCGGCTTTTAACCTTCGTAAAAGTGATTTTACTTTGCTGACTAAAACTTTTGGCTTAATAGGTTTTGTAATATAGTCATCTGCCCCTGCTTCAAAACCAGCAACCTGAGAGTAATCTTCATTCCTAGCTGTTAGAAAAGCAATTAAAGTATTTTCTAAACTTTTTATAGCTCTTATTTTTTCACAAGCCTCAATGCCATCCATTTCTGGCATCATAATATCTAGTAAAATTAAATTTGGTGTGATCTTTTTTGCTGATTTTAAAGCATCAACTCCATTGCTAGCTGTATAAACAAGATATCCTTCATTTTTTAAATTGTATCCTACAATTTCTAAAATATCTGGTTCGTCATCAACTAAAAGAATTTTAATATCACTGTTATTCATCTTTGTGTTATAAATAATGTTATATCAAAAGTAGCGAATCTAAACTAAAAATTAGTCACTTAACAATCATTTAACCCAGTAACATTCTGTTAACATTGCTATAACTGAATAGTAATGCATGAGTAACATTTACTTTACAAAACAACATCACTTTTGTGCCATAAAACAAATTCAAATAAGAATAAATGAAAAAAATTGTATGTATTGTTGCTTTCATCATTTGTCAATTAGTAATTGCACAAGATAAAGGGATTATTACTGGGACACTATTAGATAAAGAAATGAGTAATGAACCTTTGTCTTTTGCTAGTGTTATTATTAAAGAAACATCTATTGGAACAGAAACAGATTTAGATGGTAATTTTAGGTTGTCTGTTGCTCCAGGTTCTTATATAATAATGTTTGATTTTTTAGGATATAAAACCCTGGAAGTTCCTGTACTAGTAAAGTCTGGTGAAACAGTAATTATAAATAGAACGCTAGAAGCAGCGGAAGGTGTTGCTTTAGAAGAGGTGAAAATAAGGGCAAGTACTAGCAAACAAAAAGAAAGTGCCTTGTTGCTTGAACAAAGAAAGGCTACAACTATAAAAGAAAGTATAGGGTTAGAAAGATTAAGTAAAATAGGAGTTTCAAACGCAGCTTCTGCCACTACTAAAATATCTGGAGTTACAAGAAGTGAAGAATCTGGAGATATTTACATAAGAGGGTTAGGCGATCGATATTTATTTACAACAATGAATGGTCTTCCAATTCCGTCAGATGACGTTCAAAATAAAAATATTGATTTATCGTTATTTTCAACAAATTTATTAAATAGCATCAGTATAAGTAAAACCTATACCACTTCTAGTTATGCAGATCAATCTTCCGGGGTAGTAGATGTTGTTTCTAAAAAATACTCTAAAAAAGGAGTTTCTATAGGAATTAATGGGGGTTTAAACACTGCTGTTTCTAGTCTAGAAGGAGGCTTTAAAAAAACTTTAATGAGTGATGATGTTAGTTTTGGCTTTCATAACAAAAAATACACGCTGTCAGATGCAATTACTTACCAAGGATGGGATCCTTTAACAGCCAGCAACACAGCTAATTTTAATGGATCGTTTTCAGCAGCCTATAAATTCAAAATTTTAGACAAAGATTTTTCTATACTAGCAACTGCTTCTCATGGTCAGTCTTTTGAATATCAAGAAGGTTTTTTTAAAAGTTATAGAGCTAATATTCTAGATAATGAGTTTAGCACAGCATCTTTTAAAACCAACACCAATACAACAGGATATATTAGAGGAGATCTTAAACTAAATGACAATCACAAAATTTCTTATAATACCTTATTTGTTAATAAAGGAGTAGACAATGTTTATGAACAAGGAAGGGATGGAAACGGCTATGTATTTGATCAACAACCTCAAGAAGATGGTGCCTTTGTTAGAGACCAAAACTACAAGCAAACAACCATGTTTGTGAATCAGTTAATGGGAGAACATAAGTTCTCTGAAAAAAATAATCTTACATGGGCAGTAGGATATAATTTTGTGTTAGCAGAAGAACCAAACAGAATTAGAAATGAAGGAAATATTATAGATGATAATGGAACGTTTACCTATGCATTTGTTGGTGGTTTTCAGCAAAGAAAAACGAGTCAAAAGATTCAAGATGATGAAATGAACGGATATGTTGAAGATCAATTTTCTTTTGGTGAAATAGACCAAGACGAGAAGAGGCCTTTTAGAGTAAATATTGGGGTAAATTTTAGACAAAAGAAAAGAACATTTAAGTCACTTTTTGTTGGTGTTAGTTCTAGAGATTTTACAGTCTCTTCTGTAGATCAAATATCAAGTACTTTCATAGCTAGTAATTTTAACACAGCTTCTGGTCAACCAGAATTAATATTAAGAGAACAGCTTCCAGATCTATACAACGCAGATTTAACTGTAATGGCAGGCTATGCCAGTTTAGATTTTGGATTAAATAAAAAGTTTTCTGGAAATATAGGCCTTCGTTATGAATCAGATAAAGTAGACATTATCTGGGATGTTACAAACTTTGTAGGTAGAATAGGAACTATTACCAAAGAGTATCAAGAAATGTATCCAAGTCTTAATTTAAAATATGAAATCAATCAAAAAAGTTTCTTTCGTTTAGCGTCTAGTGTTACTCAAACACTTCCAGAATTTAAAGAAATAGCTCCATTTGAATACGTATCTCCAACAGGTAGAGTAATTAAAGGAAATCCAAATTTAGAAAGATCAACTGTTTTTAATATTGATACCAAATGGGAGTTTTTTCCAACAAGAGAAGAACTTTTTTCTGCAACAATATTTTATAAAAGTATTCAAGACCCTATCAACTTAACTCAAGCAAGAGGCTCGGCAGGAATTTTTCAATACGAAAATACAGGAGAAAAGGCATCTGTCTTAGGAATAGAATTAGAAGGTAGAATTAACCTTATAGAAAATGATGATGAAAAAAGTATTCTCTCTGCGAATGCTACTATTTCTAGAATGTGGTTTAGTCAAGACATCTTAGAGTTATATCAATACAACGGACAAACTGATACTGGTTTGCAAGGGGCATCAGATTTTATTGTAAACAGTTCATTAAGCTATAGAAGTAGGTCAGAAAAAGAATTTATAGTTTCTATCTCAGGAAACTATTCTTCAGACAAAATATACGCACTTGGAAGCCCTGAAGATTTTGTGAATAGCGCTACTTTATTTAATGATGAAATTATTGAAAAAGGATTTGTTTCGTTAGACCTTGTTGCTAGTAAAAAAATAAACGAAAAACTATCTTTAAGAATAATTGGTAAAAATCTATTAAACCCAAGAATAGATCAAACACAAGTTGTAACAATTTTTGACGCAAGTAATACTATTGTGAGCAAATCAAATAAAACTGTTCAATCTTATAAGAGAGGGAGCCTTTTTAATATTGGTTTTAGTTATAAATTCTAAGTAACTATTTATTAACAATAACTGGTGATATTCAATTCATACATAATCTATATTTAATATTCTATTAATATAAATTAAAGGTTCATTATAGTTCTTTACAACAGAAATAAAACAATTAAAAAAGCAACAAAAAAATGAAAAATTTAAAAGTAAATTTAGTAAGTATTCTATTGTTAACTATTGCATTCACAAGTTGTGGTGACAACGAACCAATAGCAATTACACCTCCTTTAGATGCCGTATTAGAGAATTTAAATAATGGAATCATGGAAGGAACATTATCAGAAGATTATACCTTAGATCCATCAATACAGTATCGTCTTTCAGGGTCATTTATTATAGATGAGAGTGGAACATTAAACATTCCCGGAGGAACAACTATTTTAGCAGATGCTGGTGGAACAGAAGTCTATATTGCTGTTTTGCAAGGAGGCCTAATTAATATTAATGGAAATGCTGGAAACCCAGTATTAATGTCTTCTGCTAATGGAGCACCAGGAGATTGGGGAGGTTTAACCTTATGCGGGAAGGCATCAACTACAGCAGGAATAAGTGCAACTGCAGAGGTTGGAGGTTTTGTTTATGGAGGATCAGATAATAACGATAGCTCTGGAATTATAAGATATCTTCAAATTGTAGGCACAGGAGCGCAAATAAACCCAGAATCTCAATACAATGGTATTTCATTCTATTCAGTTGGTTCAGGTACTTTAGTAGACAATGTCGCTGTTATTAATGGATCAGATGATGGTGTTGAATTTTTTGGAGGAACTGTAGCAGTCTCTAACATGTATTTAGAAAATAATGATGATGATTCTATAGACTGGACAGAAGGATGGAGTGGGTCTGTAACTAATGCATACATTTCACATACAATACCTGGTTTTTCTACCGTTTTTGAGGGAGACAAAGACAACGCAAATCCAACTTTTACAAACATTACTGCTATTTCTTCAGTAGGTGGTACAGGTTTACAATTCAAAAAAGAATCAGGAGGAACTATTACTGGACTTCATTTAGTAGGGTATGATGTAGATTTAGATTTAAAAGACAGTGGTGCATTGTCTAATGTTCAAATAGATGGTGCTACTGCAGATGCAACTTTGTATTCAGGAGAAACAAATAAGTATAAGTTAAATTCAGGAAAAAATGCAGCACCTCTAGAGATCTCTAAATGGTCTTGGATAACTCCAAGTTTTTAACTACCTAAATACTTCCCAAAGTATATCCAAAAAAGTAGGCTTTATTAGCCTACTTTTTATGTTTTATTGTTATTAAATGTTTGTCTACAATAACATTAATTTTTAGTAAATTCACTAAAATTTATGTTATGAATCTAAAAATAAAAATGAGCAATGTCTTATTCTTAGACATTGAAACAGTGCCTCAAAAAGAATCTTGGACAGAGGTGTCAGAAATAACACAAGAATTATTTGCAAAGAAAACAGCCTACCAACGCAAAGAAGATATTACTGCTAAAGAATTTTATGAGCGTGCAGGAATCTGGGCAGAATTTGGAAAAATTATCTGTATTTCTGTTGCGTATTTTACTAGTAATAAACAAGAAAGAAATTTACGTGTTACATCTTTTAGTGGAGACGATGAAAAGCAGTTATTAATAGATTTTAAAAAACTCTTAGACACTCATTTTAATAAAACCTATCACGTATTGTGTGCACATAATGGAAAAGAGTTTGACTTCCCTTATATAGCAAGAAGAATGATTATACATCAAATAGAATTACCATCTAAACTAAATTTATTTGGTAAAAAACCATGGGAGATTCCACATTTAGACACAATGGAACTTTGGAAGTTTGGAGATTATAAACATTACAGCTCTTTGCAATTATTAACTACAATTTTAGGGATCTCTTCTCCCAAAGATGATATAGATGGGAGTGAGGTTGCTAAGGTATATTATAAAGAAAAAAATCTAGGAAGGATTGTAAAGTATTGTGAAAAAGACACCATAGCTGTTGCACAATTATTGATGCGTTTTAATAATGAAAAGCTAGTAGAAGAACATGAAATAATAAACGTTTAGCCTTCTAATTTTAAAGAAATTTCAAACCATCTTTCTTCTTTTTCTTCTAGTGAAGAAATAACTTTATGAAGTTCTTCAGATTTTTCTTTTACTTGCTCTTGTGAAATCCCTTCTTGCATAAAAGAAGCTTCAATAGATTTCTTTTTGCGACCTAATCGTTCTATATCTTTTTCCAGAGAACCAAATTCTCTTTTTTCTTCAAACGATAATTTCACTTTAGAGGGAGTAATCACAGCTTGTTTTTTTTCAACTTTTACAACTTTTTCTTTAGGCTTAGAGTCTTCGTAAGTTCTGTAATCTGAGTAATTTCCTGGAAAATTTTCAACAACTCCATCGCCTCTAAAAACAAATAGTGAATCTACAATTTTGTCCATAAAATACCTGTCATGAGATACTACAATTAGGTTCCCTGGAAAGTCTAACAAGAAACTTTCTAACACATTTAAGGTAATTACATCCAAATCATTGGTTGGTTCATCAAGAATTAAAAAGTTAGGATTTTGTATTAAAACAGTACAGAGGTACAATCGCTTTTGTTCTCCACCACTTAATTTTTCAACAAAATCATATTGCTTTTTCTTATCAAAAAGAAAACGTTCTAATAGCTGAGAAGCAGAAATACGTCGTCCTTTAGTTAAAGGAATTTCTTCTCCAAATTCTTTAATAACTTCAATTACTTTTTGTCCTTCTTTTACAACAATTCCTTTTTGAGTATAGTATCCAAATTTTACAGTTTCACCAACTACTACTTTACCTCCATCAATAGGTTCTCTGTCTGTAAGTATGTTTAAAAAAGACGATTTACCCGTCCCATTTTTTCCGATAACACCAATACGTTCTCCTTTTTGAAATACATATTCAAAGCCATCAAGAATTTTTAAATCGCCAAAAGATTTTTTTAGTTTGTGAAGCTCTACAATTTTACTTCCTAAACGTTCCATGTTTATTTCTAACTGAACAGTATGATCTTGTCTTCTTTTATGGGCTTTTTCTTTGATTTCAGAAAAATCATCAATTCTAGATTTAGATTTTGTTGTTCTCGCTTTTGGTTGTCTGCGCATCCAATCTAGTTCTTTCTTAAATAGATTTTTTGCCTTATTTGTAGTGGTAGCCTCCTGTGTAATTCTTTCTTCTTTCTTTTCTAAATAATAAGAATAGTTTCCTTTGTATTTATGAAGCTCACCATGATCTAATTCTATAATTTCGTTACAAACTCTTTCTAGAAAATAACGATCATGAGTCACCATAAATAAGGTTATTTTTTCCTTTTTAAAGTACTCTTCTAACCATTCTATCATTTCTAAATCTAAATGATTTGTTGGTTCATCTAAAATGATTAAATCTGGCTTATTAATTAATAAAATAGCTAAACTTAATCTTTTTTTCTGACCTCCTGAAAGCTTGCCTACTTTCATAGACAAATCGGTTAATTTTAATTTTGATAACACTAATTTATATTGAGTCTCAAAATCCCAAGCATTGTTTTGATCCATTAGATCAAAAGCTTTTTGATAGTTGTCAGAATCTTCTGGGTTTTCTAGTGCTTTTTCATATTGTTTTATAATAGGCAAAACTCTATTCTCTGTAGCAAAAATAGTTTGCTCAACAGAAAGGCTATCATCAAAAATTTGATTTTGTGATAGGTACGCAATTTGAATATCTTTTCGTTGAATAACCTGTCCTTCATCAGGGGTATCTAATCCTGCAATAATATTTAGTATGGAGGTTTTTCCTGTTCCATTTTTTGCAACAAAAGCAACCTTTTGGTTTTTATTGATTCCAAATGAAAGATTACTAAATAATGTTCTATCTCCGTAAGATTTAGAGATGTTTTCTACTGAAATATAATTCACAAAAATAAATTTCGACAAAGGAACTAAAAAAACCTGATTAGAACACTCAGCTTCTCATTTAATTATGAATATTGAAAGTATTAGAGAAATACTCCAATTAAAATAATTTTTATAAAAAATAAAAACCTAGAAAAATAATTTTCTAGGTTTTCAGAGATATTAACAAAGGCTCGGGGGGTTGCCCTAAGTTAATAAACTTAATAAATGTTATTATTTGTAGACTGTTTATGGGGGATCACAATTTCTAACACAAATAACATTAATTAAAAAACTAATTCAAAGAACAATAACACTGTAAAAATAGTTACTTAACTTTAACACCACAATACCTTGAATTAGTGAAATTTTTAGTTCCCTAGAAAAGGGTACTAATTTTTTTTTTATGTTTAATATATAGCCTCATGAATTCAAATTCAATATGTAATTTTCATACACAAAAATAGATGTTTTATCAATTTTCATTAACCAAATACCCTATCTATGATAGTATATTCATCATTTATTTTTTATACATTTAGTAGTACCCATAAATAGGGATGTATCTACTTACAAAAGTGGATTTAAAAAAAATATTTTTATAATGATTTTAAAAGTAAATAACCTTACTGTAAAATTCTTATCTAATAAACAAGAAAATGATGTTGTTAGAAAAATTTCTTTTCAGTTAGATAAAAATAAAATTTTAGGCATAGTTGGTGAATCTGGTAGTGGTAAATCTGTTACTGCTTTAGCAATTCTTGGTTTGTTATCTGAAAACGCCACCCTAGAAGGAGAGATTTTTTTTAAAGGGAAAGATCTTATTAATATCTCTGATAAAAATATTCAAAAAATAAGAGGAAGAAAAATAGGAATGATTTTTCAAGAACCAATGAGTTCTCTTAATCCAACATTAACTTGCGGAAAACAAGTTTATGAAGTTTTAAAAGAACATACAGATTTAAATAAAAAAGAAATTTATGAAGAAGTTATTGCTCTTTTTGAAAAAGTAAAACTACCCAATTCTGATAGGATTTTTAATTCATACCCACATCAAATAAGTGGTGGTCAAAAGCAACGAGTAATGATAGCGATGGCTATAGCTTGTAAACCAGACATCTTAATAGCTGATGAACCTACAACAGCATTAGATGTGACGGTGCAAAAAGAAATAATACTTCTTTTAAAAGAACTGCAGGAGCAAAATGAGATGAGCATTCTTTTTATATCTCATGATTTGCCATTAGTTTCAGAAATTGCTGATGATGTGATAGTTATTTATAAAGGAGAAATTATTGAAAAAGGAACAACAAAGGACATCTTTTATCACCCAAAGAATGAATATACTAAAGGACTTATTAATTCTAAACCAAGTCTTATTCAAAGGTTAAAAAAACTACCAACTGTTAATGATTTCATGAATCACGAGGTTGTATCTGAAATTTACTCTACAAGAGAAAGAGAAAAGTTTCATCAAAAAATATATGCCTCAAAACCATTATTAGAAATAGTTGCGTTAAAAAAATATTTTAAAAGAATTGGTAGTTTTTATAAAAAATCACCAATTAAAGCAATAGATAATGTGTCTTTTAAATTATATGAAGGAGAAACATTAGGGTTAGTTGGTGAGTCTGGTTGTGGAAAAACCACCTTAGGAAGATCTATTTTACATCTAGAAAAAATTACTTCAGGAAAAATATTTTATAAAGGGGAAGATGTTACACATCTTTCTAAATTAGAGTTAAGAAATTTAAGAAAGGAGATTCAAATTATTTTTCAAGACCCATTTTCTTCATTAAATCCTAGAATATCTGTTGGGAATTCAATTCTAGAACCAATGACAGTTCATAAGATATTATCTTCTTATAATGAACGAAAATTATATGTTTTAGACTTATTAAAAAAAGTTGGTTTAGAGGAAGATCACTTCAATAGGTACCCTCATGAATTTTCTGGAGGACAAAGACAAAGAATAGGCATTGCTAGAGCAATTGCGTTAAAACCAAAATTGATTATTTGTGATGAATCTGTTTCTGCACTAGATGTTTCTGTTCAAGCACAAGTTCTTAATCTGTTAAATGAATTAAAAAAAGTGTTTAATTTCTCATATATTTTTATATCACATGATTTAGCTGTTGTTAAATATATGTCGGATCAATTAATTGTTATGAATCAAGGAAAAATTGAAGAAATTAATGATGCAGATGAAATATACAGAGCACCAAAATCTAGGTATACAAAGAATTTAATTGCCGCAATTCCCAAAGGGATTTAGATTCTTATCCTTTTAAAAATTGCTCAATAAATGGTATATTGCAGTACCTAAAAAACACAAAAAAAAGATGAAAATTATAGTCCCCATGGCCGGTATTGGATCTCGTTTAAGACCCCATACTTTAACAATTCCAAAACCCTTAACAGTTATTGCTGGCAAACCTATAGTACAAAGATTAGTAGAAGATATAACCTCTGTAGTCAATCAACCTATTGATGAAATAGCTTTTATAATTGGCCCATCAGCAAAAGGATTTCCTGCTAATACTAAAGATAAGTTATTAAAAATAGCAAAAGAATTAGGAGCTAAAGGCTCTGTATATGTTCAAGAAGAGGCTTTGGGTACTGCTCATGCAATTTTTTGCGCAAAAGATTCTTTAACAGGTCCTTGTGTAGTAGCCTTTGCAGACACACTGTTTAAAGCAGACTTCACTCTAGATGCTGAGGCAGATGGTGCAATTTGGGTGAAGCAAGTAGAAGACCCAAGCGCCTTTGGAGTTGTAAAATTAAAAGATGGTTATATTACTGATTTTGTTGAAAAACCAACAGAGTTTGTATCTGATTTAGCAATTATAGGAATCTATTATTTTAAGGATGGTGATAAACTATCTAAAGAAATAAACTATTTGATAGAAAATGATATCAGACCTTCAGGGGAGTTTCAATTAACTGACGTGCTAGAAACATTAAAAAAAGAAGGAGCTAAATTTTTGCCTGGAAAAGTTGATGTTTGGATGGATTGTGGCAAGAAAGATCCAACAGTAGATACCAATAAAAAAATATTAGGCTTTGAGCATGATAAAAAGAATAATTTAGTTGCTGATTCTGTTGTATTAGAAAATTCTAAAATTATACAGCCTTGTTATATTGGAGAAAATGTAATTTTAAAAAACACTACGGTTGGTCCATATGTCTCCATTGGAGAAAATAGCTTGGTAGAAGATTCTAAAATTTCAAATTCCTTAATTCAAACCAATGTTACCATCTTAAATGCTAGCTTAGAAAATGCAATGATTGGAAATCATGCAACCTATAACGGTAATTTTACCTCTGTAAGTATTGGTGATTATTCAGAGCTGACATAAAAATAAATAGAAATGATTAAAAGGATTGTACTTAGTGTCTTTCTTGGGCTGTTGTTCAATCCTTTTTGTTCTTACTCTCAAGATAGCATTCCAAAGGCGAAAGAAATTGCAGAAGAAAATAATATTAAATTTCAAGAATATTTTTTTAAATCTCTGTCAGAAAAGTCAATTAAAAACTACCAATCAGCGATAGAAAACTTAGAAGAATGCAATACTATTTCCCCAAATAATAAAACCATCTATTTTGAGCTTTCTAAAAATTATTTACTGTTAAATAAAACAAGCGAAGCAACACAATACATTAACAAAGCATTACTTCTAGAGCCAACGAATACCTGGATACTATTACATTTAGTAGCCATTCAAAAAAAAGAGAGAAATTATCAGGAGGCAATAAAGACTCAATTAACAATTGTGCAGCAAAAGCCTAAACAGCGCTCAGAATTAATTTGGTTATACTATTTAAATAGTGAATACACAAAAGCCTTGTCTTTGATTTATATGGTAGAAAAAGAAACTGGTTTAACTACAAGATTAAATCAGTTAAAAGTTAAGTTAGAACTCAAAAATAAACCCATAGCTCTGAAAGTAAGTAAGGATAGTTTAACTCAATTAATTACTGATTATGAAGCCAATAAACCATCTTTTTCTAAGTTGAAGAAAATATTAACTCTAGCAATTAATGAAAATACTGAAGTGTTTTATAAGTATAGCAGCCTAGCAATTGATCTTTATCCAGCGCAACCATTTGCGTATCTTTCTAGGGGAAAGGCATTACAGCTTCAAAAAAAGCATCAACAAGCTATTGATGTTTTAGAAATTGGAATAGATTTTGTAATAGAAAACTCATTGCTAGAATCTCAGTTTTATACTACTTTAGTTAAGGCATACACTAGCATAAACAATCCTAAAAAAGTATTAGAGTATAAAATAAAACTTAAAAATCACAAAATCTAATATGAGAATAATAAGCTGTTTATTTCTTTTTTTAATAGTATTTGGTTCTTGTAAAAGCAAAAAAAACCTTGTTAGCTCCAATGCTGAAGTTGTTAAAAGCATATCCGCCAAAAAAATTATTAAAAAACATACTGCAATTTCTTTAGATGCTAAAACACTAGATGCTAGGTTAAAAATAGGATATGTAGATGCTAGAAATGGAAAAAGAAATAAGGTGAGTTTTACAGTAACCCTTCGAATACAAAAAGACTCTATTATCTGGATGAAAGGATCTAAAATTATTAGTGCTTTTAGAGTAAAAATAACCCCAACCACTTTTAGTTATTATTCGCTTATTGATAAAAAATATTTTGAAGGAGACTTTTCGCTTTTAGAAAAAATGTTAGGGACTAAAATTACTTACAAACAGGTTCAAAATTTATTGCTTGGAGAAAGTATTTTAGATTTAAAAAAGCAAAAATATCTATCGGAAGTAGCCGGAAATTTACACAAGTTAACCCCAAAGAAGCAACATAAATTGTATCGTATATTCTTTTTCTTTGACCCTAATAATTATAGGTTAAAAAAACAAATATTAAAGACTTACAAAGAAAATAAAATAGTACAAATAGACTATAAAAGTTATAGTTTATTAGAGAAACAATTAGTGCCTAAAAAAATTGTGATTAATGCTTCACAAGCAGAGAATTATACCAAGATAACTATTGATTTTAAATCAGTAACTTTAAACAAACAAATTAGTACTCCTTACAAAATACCATCTAGTTACAAACCCATTAAACTTTAATGCTTAAAAAGTACCAATACATATCTTTTTTAGTTCTTTTTTTTCTAACGATATCTTTAGCTGCACAAAAAAAATCTCGAAAGCAGTTAGAGCAAGATCGAACTAGAATAAAAAAAGAAATTACAATGGTAAATAAGTTGCTTTTTGATGCCAAAAAAAGCGAAAAAAATGCTCTTGAAGATTTAAAAGATTTAAATCAGAAAATTATTGTTAGAGAAAAATATATTTCAACCATAAATTTAGAGGTGCAATCATTATCTAATGAAATAGTTATTTATGAAAAAGACATTCAACAATTAGATAAAAAATTAATTACGCTAAAAGAAGATTATGCCGCAATGATTTACAAATCATACAAAAGTAAATCTCAACAAAACAGCACCCTGTTTTTATTTTCTTCAAAAAGTTTTTATCAAGCCTATAAAAGAGTAAAGTATATGAAACAGTATGCTTCTTTTAGAAAAAAACAAGGAGAAGAAGTACATCTTTTAACCAATAAGTTTTTGAAATTAAAAGACTCATTGTTGTTTCAAAAGCAATTAAAAGACACCTTATTATCTAGTGAAGAAGAGCAAAAAATAAAAATTGAAGAGGAAAAAATAGATCAACAGAAATTAATTTCTGAGATCATAAATCAAGAAAAAAAATATAAGAGAGAATTACGAAAAAAGGAGCAAGAACAAAAGAAAATATCGGAAAGAATAGATAAAATAATTAAAGATGCCATTGCAAAATCTAATGCAATAAAAGGAGCTAAAAAGTCTAAAGGATTTTTACTAACCCCAGAAGCTAAGGCTTTAGCAGTTAGGTTTGAGCAAAACAAAGGCAAGCTTCCTTGGCCTGTAGAAAGTGGACTTATTACAAGGAGATTTGGTAAACAACCACACCCGGTCTATTCTGGAAACTATATTAACAGTACCGGAATTCATATTGCAACCAAAAAAGGATCTAATGCAGAAGCTATTTTTAACGGTGAAGTTTTAGCCATACAAACTCAATCTGAAGGAAAAAAATCTGTTTTAATTAGACACGGAAACTATATTTCTATTTATAATAACTTAGAAAGTGTTTATGTTAGTGATGGAGAAAAAGTAAAAACCGGACAGCCTTTAGGGAAGATTTTTACAGATAGAATCACAGGAAAAACGAAGCTTATTTTTGTATTGTCAAAAAACACAACTAGATTAAACCCTACTAGCTGGATTTTAAGAAATTAATTAGCCATCACTTTTTTCATGATATTTTTACCAGTCATAGCAGCACTTGTTATTACCCCAGAAAACAGGGCCGCAGCTACACCTGCAGTAACAATATCTTGGCCAGTTAGATATAGGTTTTTAATAGGAGTTTTTGGTTTTAGAAATTCTTGACGAAACCTTTTTGGGCTATGATCTAAGCCATAGATCTCACCTTTATCATAGTTTATAAAGTGTTTCGTTGTTAATGGCGTAGAAAGTTCATAGTGAGCTATCTTACCCTTGGCTTGAGGGATTCTTTTGTACAGAACTTCTAATAGCCTTTGTGTTATTTTTTCTTTTAATTCGGTATAGTCTTCTCCTCGCTTCATCCATTTACTGCCATCCCAAGATTCAAAAAATTCATATGGTACTAATGTAATAATATCTATGGTGCTTTTTCCAGGATACCTTTTATTCCAATCTGGATCTTTTGCAGACGGAAATGAAATATAAACTACTGGAAATTCTTCTTCAATATTGGCTAAATATCGGTCAACAGAAGCATCATGATCTAGATCACTAGGGTAAATCCAGTAATTTGTTTTTGGAAGTTTTAACTCCTCAGGAGAACCCTCTAATCCTAGGTATAAACATGCATGAGAAACAGAACGATTTACCTTCTGTAGTTGATTTTTAAGTTTGTATTTCTCAGCAATAGCAGTAGGAATAAGTCTGTTATATGTAGTCATAATTCCAGCTCCACTAATAATGTTTTTTGCAGAGAAAATTTTCCCATCTTTCATTTTTACTCCAGTTGCAGTGTGGTTAGAAATAATTATTTCTTCAACATCTGCACTAATTAAAATAGTACCACCAGCTTTTTCAATAACGGTATCTATTGTTTTGGCAATTTGAGAAGAACCACCAACAGGAAAACTTCCTCCTTCAAAATAATGTCTTGCTACTGCTGCATGCATCACAAAACTACTCTTTTTAGGAGCTAATCCATAATCTCCATACTGGCCAGTTAACACCTTAATAAGCTCTTCATTTTCTGTAATAGACTTTAGAACTTCATAGGTGGTTTTATCAGAAAACTCATAAAAAGGAGCTCTCATTTTTTTGCCAATAAAGAAATTTATTATGGAAGGTAAAGCCTTATTAATGTAAAATTTTTGACTTGTTTTTATTGCTTTAAAAACAAGTGCTACATAGCTGTCAATTGCTTCTTTTTCATTTGGAAAATAAGCAGTAAGTTGGTCTTTGAAATTTTGTGTTCCTTTTACAAAATCATATTCTTTATCTCCAATAATAATTTTATCATAAACATCTCCCATATCTGCCCATTTTAATTGGGCATCAGAAATGTAATCAAATAATTTTCTTATCACAGAAGTGGGTCTTTGAACCTCACCTATATAATGAATGCCAACATCCCACTCAAACCCTTTTCTTTTAAAAACATGTGTAAAACCACCAGCTGTATAATGACGTTCTAGTACTAAAACTTTTTGACCTTCTTTAGCAAGAATTGCTGCAGTAGTTAAGCTACCCATTCCAGAACCAATAATAATGGTGTCATACTTATTTGCTAATGCAGGATTTTTCTTGTAGGATTGAATCATAGATGATGTGATAGTTTAGAAATTAACAATTGTTAGGCAATATAACTAAGATACTAAAAACACTTAGTAATTAAAGATGGTTCTAAAGTAACACTTAGTTTACAAATAATGCCTTCAATTCGGTTGCATCATTCGGTTGCATTTTTCCTGCTAAAACCAGACTTAATTGTTTTCTCCTTAAAGCGCCATTAAAACGCTCTTTTTCTAGCGTTGTTTCTGGAGTTATTTGAGCAATTTCAACAGGTTTTCCAGTTTCATCTACGGCAACAAAAGTATAAATACCTTCATTTACTTTAGTTTTAGAGCCAGATTGTCTATCCTCAATCCAAACATCTACATATATTTCCATAGATGATTTAAAAGCTCTAGAAACTTTAGCTTCAATAGTAACTACACTTCCTACAGGAACCGATTTTGTAAAGACTACGTGGTTTACAGAGGCAGTAACAACGATTCTTCTAGAATGACGACGAGCAGCGATACTACAAGCTCTATCCATTCTTGCTAATAACTCACCCCCAAAAAGATTGTCAAGATAATTTGTTTCTCCTGGTAAGACAAGATCTGTAAGAATTGTTAACGATTCACTGGGTGTTTTTGGTGTCATCTGTAATTTTTTACAAAGATAAACAATCACAAAGATTGATGATAAGTTAGTGAAGAAAAGAGATATAAATTACTCGAATTTTTTAACTAACAACCAAGCATCTTTAGAATCAATTTTTCTAATATCAGCAAGGCTTTGGAATGCATCTGATTTTTTATAAAAAGAAGTATAGGCAACTTGTGTTAACCCCCACTTATTGGTTCCTAAAATAACAGCATTAAACCCCTTTGCTTTTAGTTGATTAACTTTTTTATGTGCATTTTCTACAAATTGAAATGCACCAGCAATAACGTGAAAAGGTTTTGGAAGTTCTTTGTTTACATTTAATTCTATAGTAGCTAAAGGATTTTCTATTACAAATGTCGCGGATTGAATTTTTTCCTCTAATTGTTTTTGATCTTGAGCAAAGTTTAATTGTTCTTGCTTGTTTTCATACCCCGTCCATCCTACGAAAGAAAGAGATAACATCACTGCAACAGAAGCAGCATATTTTAAAATTACAGGAATTTTTCTTTGAGTATTTTTAACGGGAACAAGTGGGATTACTTTTTTGTGAACCCTTTCAATAACAGAAGATTCAAAAGTAGTTAATCCAAATGAAGATCTCAAATAGTTAACCTTGTTGGTTGGATTAAAAACTAATTGTTTTTTCTCATTTAGAGAAAATATACCAACATTGTTAATTTGCAAAGGAGCTGTCTTAATTGTTGAATTCCATACAGCAACAATATCTTCAATTTTAGAAGTTGCTTGATCAAAAGAAATATTTTCTGAAGAAGCAATGTAATTGGCTAATAAGCCATCGTTATGATTGAGGTTCACATTAAAACCTACTTGTTTTGTTGGTGGATAAAAAGTGAGAGAATCTTCACCAATTTGAGCGCTTGTTTTGTTTGTTACAAAACCTCCAAAGTGAGGTACAATAACACAATCATATCTGTATAATAAATCTTTTATGTAGTTTGCTATAGCCATCTTAACAAAGATAAAAAATTAAATAAAAGATGTGTTATAAGTGTCAAATAATTATCAACAATATATTTGTATATTGAAAGTAAAAAAATTGTATTGTGAAAGAAGAAGAAATCCTAGCACTTTTGCGTTTGCAAAAGACTCCATCTATAGGCGACATTCTAGCAAAAAAACTCATTGCTACTGTAGGTTCTGCCGCCGATATTTTTAAAGAGAAGAACTACATACTTCAAAAAATTAATGGAATTGGTAGCTATGCTATTCAAAACTTATTAGATGATTCTAATCAAAAATTGGCTGAAAAAGAATTTCAATATATTAAGAAACATAAGATTGAATATTCATATTTTCTAGATAAAGACTACCCACTAAATTTACAACATTGTATAGATGCCCCAATTTTGTTTTTTAAAGACGGAACTATTGATTTTTCAAATGAAAAAATTATTTCTATTGTAGGAACTAGAACAATGACAAATTATGGTAGTAGTTTCTGTGAAAAACTCATAGATGAGTTAGCTGTTTATAATCCTATTATTGTAAGTGGCTTTGCTTATGGAGTAGACATATGCGCCCATAAGGCTGCCATGAAGAACAACCTACAAACAATTGCAGTTTTAGCTCATGGCTTAGAACAAATATATCCAAAAGTTCATAAAAAATATATCCATAAAGTCAATCAGCACGGAGGTTTTATTACAGAATTTTTTCATAATGAAGCTCCTCAGCGTGAAAATTTCTTAAGAAGGAATAGGATTGTGGCCGGAATATCTAAGGCAACAATTGTTGTAGAATCTGCATCAAAAGGAGGTTCTTTAGTTACAGCCGATATTGCAAATTCATACGATAGAGATGTGTTTGCGGTTCCGGGAAGAATTAATGATAGAATGAGTGAAGGCTGCAATGATTTAATTTATAGAAATAAAGCTCATTTACTACAATCTTCAGAAGATATTGTAAAAATGCTTAATTGGGATATTTCAAAGACTACCACCCCTGAACAAACAAGATTATTTGTAGAGCTGACCGATGTAGAACAAAAAATAGTTGATTTTTTACAACAAAAAGAACAGGAGCTATTAGATGTTATTGCATTAGAAACTCATATTCCGGTTTATCAATTAGCAACCATCTTATTGCAGTTAGAGTTGAAAAATGTTGTGAAGCCTTTGCCAGGAAAGATGTTTAAATTGAGTTGATTAAAAAGATTATATAGTACATTTGATTCTAATCTTAGAGTAGATGGCGGTAGAAAAAAAATTAATGTCTAAAAAAAAACCAACATTTCCTGTAAATGAAATGTTAGATAGATATTTAAAAAAATACAATAGAAATGTAAAGATTTCTATTCTTTATGACGATTTATTACGCTTTCAAGGATCTGTTACTGTTTATGATAAAAATGAAGAAGATACGCTGTGGATAAGAACTTATTATTCTGAGTATGATAGAGAAGAAATTGATACTAGTTTAAAAAAAATATACACCATATTACATTCAGATGGAAGTGATGAAACCATTCCTTTTTTAAATGTAGATGCCATTGATTACTGTACGTTTGGTAATTCAAAACCTTTTCGGATAAAAATCAGAAATATTATAAATGATAATTACACCTATTTCTACGTTAAAAAAGCAGATGCTTCAAGAATTTATGGCTTAGAGTTAGAACATATTTTGTCTCCTCATACTATGAATTTTTTAGTACACAAAGACACCTTAATTGAAGAACATATTTCAGGAATTCCAGGAGATGATTTTATTAAAGATTTTTTACCAAAATGTACAGAATCAGAAAAATCTCAAATAGCAAAAGAATTTGTAAAATTTAAAGAACGTTGTTTGGTTCGCCTACTTGGAGATATGCGTTCCTATAATTATGTAATTATTCCAACGCATGATTTTGATCAAATTATTTATAAAATTAGAGCGATTGATTTTGATCAACAATCTTTTGAAGGAAATTTAAAAGTATACAATTTACAATTTTTGAAAGAAAATTTCAAAATTGTAGACATGGTAAATAGAAAATTAGACAATAATTCTATTAATCAGTACAAGTTAGAAGAGCGTTCTTTTATGGCGAAGAGAATGATTACATCTCCAAGAAGAGCTACTCGTTTAATTAAATGCATGAAAAATGACACGATTTCTTTTCCTAATAATGTGCAACTTTTAAAAAAGCATTTGATTAAATATGTTGGAGATGTTAAGTTTAAAGAGTGCAATAATATGGGTGAGATTTTGGAAACAATCTTAGTCTTTGTAAAACGTAATTACCAAGATGTATTGACCAAATAAATTAGCTTATTTTTTTAGATCTTATTGTCTCAATAAACACGGTTGAAATAATTAGTAATCCTCCCCAAATAGTGTTTTTACTTGGAATTTCATCAACAACTATAATAGCTATTATAATTCCAAAAACAGGTTGAATACTACTGATAATTGTAGCAGTAGATGCTGAAAAAAACTTCAAAGAATGAACCATTAAACTATGTCCAACGGCCGTAGTTAACAAAGCTAGCAAGAGAAGGTATGGGAATTGAGATTGAAAACCAGAGATATCCATAAAAAATAATACGGGAAAGAGTACAATTGTAATTACAGTGGTTTGATAAAACATAAGCATGCTTCCGTGATAATTATTCACATGTTGTTTTAAAATTAAGATTCTAATTGAATAACATAAGGCAGAAAATAACCCAAATATAATACCTCTTACATCAGAACTTTCTATGTTAAATTCAGGAGCTAAAATAGATACTCCAATAAGTACCATAAGACCTAAAACAAGGTGTGTTGGATTAAATTTTGATTTCAAAAAAAGAGGTTCTAATAATGCAGTTATTACTGGAAATGTAAATAAAGAAAGCATTCCTAAAGCTACATTCGATAATTTTAATGCATAAAAATAAGTTACCCAATGAGCAGCCATAAAAAGTGAGCTGATAATTAAAGGGATATGTGTTTTTAGATGAATAACGTTTAGATTTATTTTCTTGTATTTACAAAAAGCACACAAAAAAATCATCGCAAAAGCAGACCGAAACCAAATAATTACTTCAGATGGCATTGCTATGTATTTGCCCAAAACTCCAGAAGTACTAATAAATAATGTTGCTAAAATTAAGCTTGAAAGGTTTTTAAGGTAATTATTCTCCATTGTATTAAAATTTAACCCTTTAAACTTTTTACTTGTTAAGAAACATCTGCTACTTTTTTCAATCTTTCTAAGGCTGTTTCTACAGAATTTATTTTGATAAAAGTAATCAATAATCTCAAACCACTTTTGGTTTGTTTTTCTTTCATCACAGAAGTAGTTGGGTTCTGTTGGATATATTTTAATATGTTAGTAAACGCTTCTGTTTGATAAAAAGTACTCTGCTGATCAGCTATAAAATAACCAATCATTCTTTTTTGTTTTAAAACCAACTTCTCTAGGCCTAATTTTTTTGAAAACCATTTTAAACGAACACTATCTAATAAATCGATGGCTTGAATGGGTAATTCACCAAAACGATCAATTAATCGTTGTTCATATTGTTGTATTTCTTCGTCAGTTTCAAGGGTAGATAATTCATTGTAAAGATTTAGACGTTCTGTAATTGAATTGATATAATTGTCTGGAAATAAAATCTCAAAATCTGTATCTATTTGAACTTCTTTTATAAACTCTTTTGGTTTGGTTTCTTCAGAATTATAAAGTTCTTTAAATTCGTTCTCCTTCAATTCTTCAATGGCTTCACTTAATATTTTTTGATAAGTATCAAAGCCAATATCATTAATAAAACCACTTTGCTCACCACCCAATAAATCTCCAGCTCCTCTAATTTCTAAATCTTTCATGGCTATATTTATACCGCTTCCTAAATCAGAAAACAGCTCTAAAGCTTCAATTCTTTTTCTGGCATCATCAGTCATCATATGGTAAGGAGGAGTAATGAAATAACAAAAAGCTTTTTTATTAGATCTTCCAACCCTTCCTCTCATTTGATGCAAATCAGACAAGCCAAAATTATTTGCATTGTTTATGAAAATGGTATTTGCATTGGTTACATCTAAACCACTTTCTACAATTGTGGTAGAAACCAATACATCAAATTCATTATTCATAAAACCAAACATTAAGCTCTCCAATTTTTTACCTTCCATTTGCCCATGACCAATTTTAATGCTAGCACTCGGAACTAAACGTTGTAGTAGACCAGCTACTTCTTTTATGTTTTCGATTCTGTTATGAATAAAAAAGATTTGTCCGCCTCTAGAAATTTCATAACTAATTGCATCACGAATCACTTCTTCGCTAAAGCGAATTACCTGGGTGTCTATTGGATGGCGGTTGGGAGGAGGCGTTGTAATTACTGATAAATCACGAGCTGCCATTAAGCTAAACTGTAATGTTCTAGGAATAGGAGTAGCCGTTAAGGTAAGGGTATCTACATGTTCCTTTATTGTTTTTAATTTGTCTTTTACAGCCACTCCAAATTTTTGCTCTTCATCTATCACAAGCAATCCTAAATCCTTAAATTTAATTTTTTTGTTAGTTAGTTGGTGTGTTCCAATAATAATATCTACACTTCCGTCATTAATACCCTCTATGGCTTCATTTCTTTGTTTGGTAGTTCTAAAACGATTCAAATAATCTATCTTAACAGGGAAATTCTCTAATCGTTTGGTAAATGTTTTATAATGTTGAAATGCTAAAATGGTAGTTGGAACAAGAATAGCTACTTGCTTTCCGTTGTCAACAGCTTTAAAGGCAGCTCTAATGGCAATTTCTGTTTTTCCAAAACCAACATCTCCACAAACCAATCTATCCATGGGTTGTTCTTTTTCCATATCTGCCTTTACATCTTGTGTAGCTGTAAATTGATCTGGAGTATCTTCATAAATAAAACTTGCTTCAAGTTCATGTTGTATATGAGTGTCTGGTCCAAAAGCTACTCCTTTTTGCATTCTTCTTTTTGCATATAATTTGATTAAATTATAAGCGATTTCCTTAACGCGTTTTTTAGTTTTTTGTTTTATTTTCTTCCAGGCACCAGAGCCTAATTTATATATTTTTGGAGCTTTTCCATCTTTTCCACTAAATTTAGAAATCTTATGCAACGAGTGAATACTTACATATAAAATATCACGATCACCATAGATTAATTTAATAGCTTCTTGCTTTTTACCTTCTACATCAATTTTTTGTAGTCCACCAAATTTTCCAATCCCATGATCCATATGTGTCACATAATCGCCAATATCAAGATTATTTAGCTCTTTTAAAGTGATGGATTGTTTTTTTGCGTAGCCGTTTTTTAAACGAAATTTATGGTAACGCTCAAAGATTTGATGATCTGTGTAACAAACAATTTTTTCGTCTAAATCAATAAAACCTTGATAAAGAGAAAATACAATTGTTTGATAATGAACTTCTTCTTTTGCATCTTCAAAAATGTCATGAAATCGCTGTGCTTGTTGTTCGTTGGCACAGAAGATATAATTGGTAAACCCTTTTGTATGATAGTCGTTTAAGTTTTCAATTAGTAAATCAAACTGTTTATTGAATGACGGTTGAGCTTTTGTGATAAAATCAATGATGGGTAGATTTCCATGAGTGTAACTTTCTAAGCTAGCCACTGTAAATTCGGATAGCTGGTTTTTTATAAAATCACCGTTACAGAATAAATCAGCTGGTTTTGAATGGCTTAATTCTTTAGATAATTCACTAAATACATCTTCTGCTTTAGCAAATAATTTGTCTAATTTTCCAATTAATAAATCGTTATTTTTAGTAAAAATGACTGTCTTTGAAGAAATATATTTTAGAAAACTTTCTCGCTTCTCTTGAAGCGTTTTGTTTTCAACATTAGGCATAATACTTGCTTTTCGAAGTTTTTCTTTAGAAAGTTGAGTCTCTATATCAAAAGTTCTAATACTGTCTACCTCGTCACCAAAAAACTCAATACGATATGGTTCATCATTTGAGAATGAAAAAACATCTATAATACCTCCACGAACAGAGAAATCTCCGGGCTCTGTAACAAAATCTACACGGTTAAAGTTATATTCAAATAACACTTCATTCACAAAATCTAGTGAAACATTTTCTGTTACAGATAGTTTAAGTGTATTTCTCTCTAAATCTTTTTTTGTTACTACTTTCTCAAATAATGCCTCAGGATAAGTAACAACTACTGCCGGTTTTCTTCGAGAATTAATACGATTTAAAACCTCAGATCGCAAGAGAACATTTGCATTATCAGTTTCATCTATTTGATAGGGTCTTCGGTAAGATCCAGGATAGAATAGTACATTTTTACCTCCTAATAATTGTTCTAAATCATTTAACAAATAAGCAGCTTCTTCTTTATCATTTAAAATAAGTAGGTAGGTTTTGTCAACTTTTTTAAAAGTTTCTGAAATAACAAAGGACATCGAAGATCCAACCATATTCGTAATTTGAAAATGGTTTTGATCTCGTTGTATTTGAGTTAAAATCTGTGTAACTTTAGCAGATTTTTGATACTGATTAACAATTTCTTGTTTGCCCAACGAATTAAAAATTTAAGCAAAGATACTAGCTTGGAAAATAATTTATTGTTAAAAACTAAAATTTTAAATTAAGACAATTATAATTTCTTACTTTTGTTCTTATAAAAATTTTTTTCACACCCCTCTAATAATGAAAAAAATACTTTTTACAGCAATATTACTATCTTGTTTTGTTCTTGCTAAATCTCAGAATTATGATAATAAGTGGGTCATTGGAATAAGTGGATCTCTTGTGATATTTGATAATAATTCACTTGGGGAGTCTTATAATTCTCAATTACCAAAAATTAATATTTCTAGATATTTATTTTCTGGGTTTAGTTTAGACGGGTCTTTAACACTTAGTGGGCTTGGAGATGTAGATGGCTTATATAGCAACAGATTTAGTTACAATTCAATAGATGGTTACATTCGTTATGATTTTAATTTATCTGACAACAATTTAGTTCCTTACATTGCATTAGGTGCAAGTTTTATAGGGGCTCCATCTACAAAAGAAAATGCAAATGCAACCTCTACCCTAAATATTGCTTTTGGGGGCACTTTTTGGGTTACTCATCATTGGGGTTTAAATGCCCAATACACCTACAAATTTTCTCCAGAATTATACACAAGTATGGTAAATCACACACAATTAACAGCTGGGTTAGTGTACAGTTTTCGTCCAAGAATTCTTGTTCGTAGACTTTGGAATAGGAGATAAGGTAGCTTATTGCTTTTTTCTTTTTGGAATATTCCAGCTAAATCCAGCAGCTAAATAATTCATCTTATAATTTAAACCAGTTCCAAAAGAGACATCTAATTGCAGATTGTTCTGAACCAGATAAGCAATACCTGTGTCGAAACTTGATGCATGATTATCAAACTCTATAAACTCGCCATAAGGCTCCACATAAAAACTCCATTTTTCTGATAAAGAAAATCCAAGTGCCATGGAATACGTTAAATTTCCATTTCCATTTCCAAAGTTATCATAACCAACATTATAACCAATCCCTATTTTTTCAGAAATTGAATGCGAAATGGATAATTTATTAATAGTTCCCAATTTGTCATTTGTTAATTCACTCTTTGCAGTTGGAATAATTACATGAGATAAAAAGGCAATCTCAGTATTTACATCTTCTTTTTTAAACAGCTGAATCTTAGTTCCTATCTGAAGATCACTAACTCCATTGTTTATTTGAGAAGATCTATTTAATCTAGTAGTTTCATATTCTGTTAACAAACGTAATTCAAATATTTTTGAGATTCCATAACGCCATAAAATAGAGGGATGGGTATTTGCTTGAATCTTTCCAGATTTCTGGAATAAAACCCCAGCTTCAATTTGTAGACTATGTAAAGGAACTATAGAGGAAGCCTCTGTTTGATCTGGTCTGTCTGTAATGATTTGCTGTGCAGAAATTGTTCCTATTGAAAATAATAGTACTAGTGTGCAAATCTTTTTGAGTGAATTCATGTTAAATTATATGATTTTTTTTGTAAATATAAAATAATTTTTAGACATGTCTAAAAATAACATATATTTGTGTGATTATTTTCAATAAAAATGTTTACACTTTCTGAAGAAAATTATTTGAAAGCTATATACCATTTGGAAGCTTTTTCTGGAAAAGGAATTAGCACAAATGCAATTGCGGAAAAAGTTGATGCAAAAGCTTCTTCTGTTACAGATATGGTCAAAAAATTAGCAGACAAAGAAGTGTTGTTTTATAAGAAGTATCGAGGAGTAACTTTGTCTGATTTAGGAAATAAAATTGCAATTAGTGTTATAAGAAAACACCGTTTATGGGAGCTGTTTTTAGTAGAAAAACTTAATTTTTCATGGGATGAGGTTCATGATGTAGCTGAACAACTAGAACATATAAAATCTCCAAAACTTATTAATGAGTTAGATGCCTTTTTAGGGTTTCCAAAAAAAGATCCTCACGGAGATCCAATACCAGACAAAGAAGGTAAATTCCAAAAAATTGAAAAGCAATTGTTATCAACTTTAGAAGTAAACCAATTTGGAATTTGTGTTGGAGTCAGTGATTCTTCCTCAGAGTTTTTAAAATACTTAGATAATAACAACATTTCCTTAGGAAAAAAAATAGCGGTTCTTTCTAAAGAACCTTTTGATGGCTCATTAACAATTTTAATTAACACGAAAAAAATTACTATTTCTAAAAAAATCTCTAATAATATTTATATACAATCATGAGTACATTTGATCAGTTAGTTGAATTTGGGAAAGAACATCCTATTTTATCAGCACTTTACGCTTCTTTATTTACATGGGCCTTAACAGCCTTAGGAGCCGGCTTGGTTTTCTTTTTTAAGAAAATGAACAGAGCTGTTTTAGACGGAATGTTAGGCTTTACAGGAGGTGTAATGGTAGCAGCAAGTTTCTGGAGTTTGCTTGCTCCAGCAATTGAAAACAGCCCTGGAGAAGGTTTTATGAGAGTATTGCCATCAGCAATTGGTTTTGCTTTAGGTGCTTTGGCCTTGTTTGGAATGGATAAAATTCTGCCTCACTTACATATTAATTTTAAAGAGTCTGAAGCAGAAGGGGTAAAAACAAGCTGGCATAAAACCACCTTATTAGTACTTGCAATTACGTTGCATAATATCCCTGAAGGGCTGGCTGTTGGAGTTTTATTTGGAGCAGCTTCTACTTTAGTTGGAGCAGAACAAACTGAAATGATTATTGCAGCTATTTCGTTGGCAATAGGGATTGGAATTCAGAACTTCCCTGAAGGTTTTGCAGTAGCAATGCCTTTAAGAAGACAAGGTGTAAGTAGATTAAAAAGTTTTTGGTATGGCCAACTATCTGCTGTTGTTGAGCCAGTAGCGGCAGTTATTGGTGCAGTAGCCGTTTCTTTTTTTACTCCAATTTTACCTTATGCCTTAGCTTTTGCAGCAGGAGCAATGATTTTTGTAGTAGTTGAAGAGGTAATTCCTGAAACACAAAGAGATAAATACACAGACATAGCCACACTAGGCTTTATAGGCGGTTTTATTGTAATGATGTCTTTAGACGTTGGTTTGGGATAAAAATCAATAATTATAAAGTAAAAGCCAAACAGATTCTGTTTGGCTTTTTGTATTTTGCAACAAAATATTTAAGTGAAGCAAGAATCTACTTTTCAAATTTACAATGCCTCAGCAGGTAGTGGAAAGACTTTTACTTTGGTTAAAGAGTACTTAAAAATAGTACTGATTAGTACTGATGATTTTATTTTCCAAAAAATTTTAGCGATTACTTTTACCAACAAAGCAGCTGCAGAAATGAAGCAGCGTGTTTTAACTAGTTTGAAAGAGTTTTCTGAAGGTAAAAAAACACCTATTTTCTCAATTTTACAACAAGAAACAGGTTTTGAAACTAGTGTAATTCAAAAGAAAAGTAAAAAAATTTTACAGCTAATTCTTCAAAACTACGCTGCTTTTTATATTACCACAATAGATAGTTTTACGCATAAAATTATTAAGAGTTTCGCTTTTGATTTAGGCTTGAGTCAGAATTTTGAGGTAGAAATGAATGCCACAGATTTATTAGATCAAGCAGTAGAGGTTTTAATTTCTAGAATAGGAGTTCATAAAGAATTAACTCAGGTTTTAATTGAGTATTCTTTAGAGAAGTCAGATGATGATAAATCTTGGGATATCTCTAGAGATTTATCTGAGTTTTCAAGAATTCTTTTAAACGAAGAAGATATTACTCATTTTAGAAGGTTAAGTGAAAAAACCCTGCAAGATTTTAAATCTTTGCAACAAAAACTAAATGCCCATCAAAAGGATGTAATTGCTTCAATGATAGCTATTGGAGAACAAGCATTACAGATCATTAATCAAAAACAATTAGATGTTAAAGATTTTTATAGATCAATGCTTCCAAATCATTTTTTATCGCTGACTAAAAAGCCAGAAAGCACAAAGTTTTTCGATCAAAGTACTCTGAAAAAAAGAATTGAGGATAGAGAGTTGTATTCAAAATCTACATCAGAAGATATCGTTTCTTCTATTGAAGAAGTTTTGCCAAAAATTTTAAAATTATATCAAGACTCAGAGCTGCTTTATCAACAATTATTACAAACTAAATTAGTCTTAAAAAGTATTATTCCTTTAGCGGTCTTAAACAATATTAATCTAGAATTAACTAGCATTAAAGAAGATAACAATATCCGTTTAAATGCAGAATTTAATCAATTAATTTCAGACAATATTCAAGATCAACCAGCTCCATTTATTTATGAGAGAATAGGTCAGAAATTTATGCATTATTTTATTGATGAAATGCAGGACACCTCTGTTTTACAGTGGAAAAACCTAATTCCATTAATAGACAATTCATTAGCGCAAGAAAATACTAGTTTATTATTAGTTGGAGATGCAAAGCAGGCAATCTATAGATGGCGTGGTGGAAAAGCAGCTCAATTTATTGAATTAGGATCAGAAAATGAAGCAGCTAAAAATCCTTTTTTAATTCAAAAAAAGGTACAAGAATTAGGGGTTAATTATAGAAGTTACAGTGAAATCATACAGTTTAATAATTCTTTTTTTAAACATGTCTCTCAGTTTTTGCAAAACCCGTCGTATTCAAATTTATTTCTACACAACTCTGGTCAAGAAGAAAACGAACTCAAGGGAGGCTCTGTGTCGGTTTCTTTTTTAGAGAAACTAGAGGATAAAGAAGAAGATGAATTAAAGTATGCGAAGAAAGTATATCAAATCATTCAACAGTTAGATTCCGAAGTTTCTTTAGGAGCTGTTTGTGTATTGGTTAGAAAACGAAGCGAAGGTGTTGTTGTTGCTAATTATTTATCTGAGAATAATTTAGAAATTGTTTCCTCAGAAACCTTATTGCTTAGTACCAGTGAAAAAGTAAATTTCATTATCAATTTTTTAAAATACACGCTTCAGTCAAATGATAAAGAGAGCTTATTAGAGGTTTTATATTTTTTACATAAGCATCTCAATAGTTCAATTGAAAGGCATGCTTTTTTTACGGATTTTATAAATTTAGAATTACATGAGGTTCTAGAATTACTGAAAGAGTATAACTGTAATTTTGATATTATCTCGTATCATCAATCACCTTTTTATGAAAAAATAGAGCAAATCATTAGATCGTTTCATTTGCAAGATACAACAGATGCCTATGTTCAGTTTTTTTTAGATGAAGTTTTGGCCCAACAGCAAAAAGAGTCTAGCATTCAAGATTTTTTAGATTTCTGGGAACATAAAAAAGAATCGTTAAGCGTTGTAACTTCAGAGAACCCAAATGCAATAAAGATTATGACGATTCACAAATCTAAAGGAATAGAGTTTCCTATTGTAATTTTTCCCTGTGATTTAAATATATATCAAGACATTAAACCAAAAGCATGGTTAGCCACTAATAGTGATGATTTTCCAGCTATGATGGTTTCTTTAAATAAAGAAATACAATATGCTACTAATAAGGGAAAAGAAATCTATGATGAAAGAAGAGCAGCACTAGAATTAGATAGCTTTAATTTACTATACGTTGCGCTAACAAGAGCCGCTGAGCAATTATATATTATTACTGAAAAGAAGTTACTTAAATCCGGATTAGAAGATTTTAATTACTATTCAGGAATTTTCATCTCTTTTTTGAAAGAAAATAATTTATGGGATGAAGGTAAAAATGAATATATTTTTGGAGCTGTAAATAAAAAAGTGATGACCTACGCTAAAGAAGCTTCTTGTCAGATTCAAGAAACTTTCATCAGTACACCCTGGAAAAATCATCAAATTAGATTATTAGCAAATTCATCAATATTTTGGGGAACAACAAGAGGTGAGGCAAAAGAATATGGTACTTTAATTCATAAAATATTATCTGAGGTTTTAACCAAAGATGATGTTGTTAAAGTTTTGGAGAAATATTACCAACAAGGAGAGTTAGATTTGGTAGAAAAAGATCTAATACAGCAGCGGATTCTGAAAATTATTATGCATCCTAAACTGCAAAAGTACTATTCAGAAGATGTTACCATATATAATGAAAGAGAAATTGTTTATGACCATCAGATAGTAATTCCAGATAGATTGGTTTTTGACCATGAGAATAAGGTAACTATTATAGATTATAAAACCGGAATTTCAAAAGAAGCGCATCGTTTTCAATTAGAAAACTATGCAAGAGTTTTAGAATCATTAAAATACACGGTTCATAAGAAGGTACTTGTTTACAGTAATGAAACAGTATCTGTAGAGGAATTTTAAAGTATTTTTACAACTTTAAGTAAAATAAAGAATTTATATAAATATGTACGGAGCAATAAAAGATCATTTAAAAAAAGAGATAGCAGAAATTAAAGAGGCTGGTCTGTTTAAGTCTGAGCGTATTATTACATCGTCTCAAGATGCAGTTATTAAAATCTCTACAGGACAGGAGGTTATTAACTTTTGCGCTAATAATTACTTAGGTTTGTCAAATAATCCAGAGGTTATTCAAGCCGCAAAAGACACTATGGATACTCATGGTTTTGGAGTTTCATCGGTAAGGTTTATTTGTGGAACTCAAGACATTCATAAAGAATTAGAATCTAAAATTGCTGAATTTTATCAAACTGAAGATACTATTTTGTATGCTGCAGCTTTTGATGCCAATGGAGGTGTTTTTGAGCCTTTATTATCAAAAGAAGATGCAATTATTTCCGATAGTTTAAATCACGCTTCCATTATAGACGGAGTTCGTTTGTGCAAAGCATCTAGATATCGTTATGATAATAACAATATGGAAGCATTAGAAGCTCAATTAATTGAAGCTACAAAAAATGAGCATCGTTTTAAAATTATTGTCACAGATGGTGTTTTCTCAATGGACGGTATTGTAGCCAAACTAGATGAAATTTGTGATTTAGCAGACAAGTATGATGCATTGGTGATGATAGATGAATGTCATGCTACTGGTTTTATTGGGGCAACAGGGCGTGGTACTTTAGAATTAAAAAATGTATTAGGAAGAATAGATATTATTACAGGAACCCTAGGAAAAGCTTTGGGAGGGGCTATGGGTGGTTACACTACTGGTAAAAAGGAAATTATTGAAGTTTTGCGTCAAAGATCTAGACCTTATTTATTTTCAAATTCATTAGCACCTGCTATTGTAGGAGCATCGTTAAAAGTTTTTGAGATTATATCTAATGATACCTCTTTGAGAGACAAACTAGAATGGAATACCAATTACTTTAGAGAAAAAATGGCAATAGCAGGCTTTGATTTAGTTGGTGCAGATGCTGCAATAGTTCCAGTAATGCTTTACGATGCTAAGTTATCTCAGGTAATGGCAAACAAGCTTTTGCAGGAAGGTATTTACGTGATTGGTTTCTTTTTCCCTGTTGTACCTAAAGAAAAAGCAAGAATTAGAGTTCAATTATCAGCAGCACATTCAAAAGAACATTTAGACAAAGCAATTGCCTCGTTTATTAAAATTGGAAAAGAGTTAGGGGTTATTTGATTATTTGATTATTTGAAAAATTAGTATTTTCTTTATTTTTTTTGGTAGGTTAACCAAAAAAATTACATTTGTAGGATAAACAATTCAAAAAATTTAAATTATGAAGGGATTAAAATTAGGAATTATCACAATACTTACTATAGTATTTGTTGGTAATGTAAGCGCACAAGATTCAAAGGGTCAGTGGGCAATTAGTGCAGGTGTAAATATTGTAGATGTAAGAGGTGGAGATGATTTCTCTGGAAGATTTAACGATTACCTTGGCAATTCAGATTGGAATTGGGCTAACAGTCCATTATCTAGAATTACTGCAGAAACATACTTAAGTGATGCTTTAACACTTCAAATAGCAGGTTCTTTAAATAAATTGGACAATGGTTTTGACGACGTAATGCATTCTTCATTTGATGTAAACGTTAAGTATGGTTTAGATGCTGTAGTTTCAAAGGTTTTTGGAAAATCTACAAAATATTTTAGTCCATTTGCATACTTAGGAGCAGGTTATACCTCTCTTAAAGGAGTTGGAGGAGAAGCAATGCTTAACTATGGTTTTGGCGTTAACTGTTGGTTTACAGACACTGTAGGTGTTGTTTACCAGGCAGGAACAAAAGAACAATTATCAGATGTAGTACCATCTCATTATCAGCATTCTATTGGGTTTGTTTTTATGTTAACTAAATAAGCATCTAAATAATACTGCAAAATAAAACGTATATTTACTATAATTTCTGTATTTTTTCTTTGTAATTAACAGGGAAGAAGTTATTTTTGCAGAATAATTTAAGAAAAATTTAATTTAAATTCATAATAATGAAAAGAATACAATTAGCTGTAATAGCTTTGTTTACGTTGATAACAGTTAACAACGTAAGCGCTCAAGATTCTAACAACCCTTGGGCTGTTACAATAGGTGTTAATGCTGTTGATGTTAGAGGTGGAAGTGATTTTTCCTCAAGACTTAACGATCATTTAGGTACTTCAGACTGGAACTTTTTACCAACAATCTCTAGAATTACTGTAGAAAGATACCTAAACGATGGTTTTACACTTCAGTTAGCAGGTTCAGTAAATAGAATAACGCATGTTGCTTCTGAAAATGATGCAGACATCATACACACTTCTTTTGATGCAAACCTTAAATATGGTTTAGATGGCTTAATTGCAAAGATTTTTGGAAATTCTACTCAATACTTTAGCCCTTTTGTGTACTTAGGAGGTGGTTATACTTCTTTAGATAGTGAAGGTGAAGGAATGTTAAATTACGGATTTGGAATAAACTTTTGGTTATCTGAAACTGTTGGTCTTGTATACCAAACTGGTACTAAACAAGATTTTAAAGACATAGTTCCAGCTCACTACCAACACTCTTTAGGATTGGTTGTGAAGTTTGGAGGAACAGATACAGACGGTGATGGAATTTATGATAAATATGATTCATGTCCAGAAGTAGCAGGATTAAAAGAATTTAACGGTTGTCCAGATTCAGATGGTGATGGAATTATTGACGGTGAAGATGCTTGTCCTAGCGTAGCAGGATTAGCTACTTTAAATGGTTGCCCCGATGCAGATGCAGATGGTATTGCAGATAAAGACGATATGTGTCCTAACGCTAAAGGAACAAAAGCTAACAACGGATGTCCTGATACAGACGGAGACGGTATTGTAGACAAAGATGATAAATGTGCTACAGTAGCAGGTCCTAAAGCTAATGGAGGATGTCCATGGCCAGATACAGACGGAGACGGTGTATTAGACAAAGACGATAACTGTAAAAACGAAGTTGGTCCAGCATCTAATGATGGATGTCCAGAGCCAGTTATTACAAAAGTTGCTGAGAAAGAAATGGGAGAGTTTGCAAAAACAATTTTATTTAATTCTGGAAGAGCTACTTTTAAATCAGGTATTTCTGATAAATTAGACGGAATTGTTAAAATTATGCAAGAGTTTTCTAAAGCTACTTTTGTAATTGAAGGACATTCAGATAGTACTGGAAGAGCAGAGTCTAACCAAGTATTATCTGCTAAAAGAGCAGCTGCTGTAAAAGATTACTTAGTTCAAAACAAAATTGATGCTTCTAGATTAGATTCTAAAGGTTTTGGGGAAGAAAATCCTATTGATACCAATAAAACAAGAGCTGGTAGAGCTAACAACAGAAGAGTTGAAATTAAAGTTACCAACGAGTAATTTTTACTATAAATTAGATAAAAAGCCTCATCTTTTGATGAGGCTTTTTTTTGAACTTTTTTACAAACATTATATTTAAAAAACTTTTGAACGTCAGGTAAATAATTTACCTTTGCAGCCTAAAATAAGAGTGTTTTTTAGCTCTTCACAAGAAATTAATTTAAAGTAAGAACAATGTCTACAATAACAGGTAAAGTATCTCAAATTATAGGTCCAGTAATTGATGTTGAGTTTAACACAGAATCTGCTGAACTTCCAAATATTTATGATTCATTAGAAATTAAAAAAACAGATGGTTCTATTTTAGTTTTAGAAGTTCAACAACATGTTGGAGAAGATACTGTTCGTACAATTTCTATGGATGCAACCGATGGATTACAAAGAGGGCAAGAAGTTGTTGCTACTGGTAATCCAATTCAGATGCCAATCGGTGGAGATATTTATGGAAGGTTATTTAATGTAACTGGTGATGCTATTGATGGTCTTGGAAACTTACCTAAAGAAGGTAAAGATGGTCTTCCAATTCACAGATCAGCTCCAAAGTTTGAAGATCTTTCTACTTCTACTGAAGTATTATTTACAGGAATTAAAGTAATTGACTTAATTGAGCCGTATTCTAAAGGAGGTAAGATTGGATTATTTGGTGGAGCCGGTGTAGGTAAAACCGTATTAATTCAGGAGTTAATTAACAATATAGCAAAAGGACATGGTGGTCTTTCCGTATTTGCAGGAGTAGGAGAAAGAACGCGTGAAGGAAATGACTTATTAAGAGAGATGTTAGAATCTGGAATTATCAAATATGGAGATGATTTTATGCATTCTATGGAAGAAGGAGGATGGGACTTATCTAAAGTAGACAAGGCCGGGATGAAAGAATCTAAAGCAACATTTGTTTTTGGACAAATGAATGAGCCTCCTGGAGCTCGTGCTAGAGTTGCATTATCTGGTTTAACTATTGCAGAATATTTTCGTGATGGTGCTGGAGAAGCACAAGGAAAAGATGTATTATTCTTTGTAGATAATATTTTCCGTTTCACACAAGCAGGTTCTGAAGTGTCTGCACTTCTTGGGCGTATGCCATCTGCTGTAGGATACCAACCAACATTAGCTACAGAAATGGGAGCAATGCAAGAACGTATTACCTCTACAAAAAAAGGATCTATTACATCTGTACAGGCAGTTTATGTTCCTGCAGATGATTTAACAGATCCAGCACCAGCAACAACATTTGCTCACTTAGATGCAACAACTGTATTATCTCGTAAAATTGCAGAGCTAGGAATTTATCCAGCAGTAGATCCATTAGATTCTACTTCTAGAATTTTAACAGCAGATATTTTAGGAGATGAGCATTATGACTGTGCTCAAAAAGTAAAAGAGTTATTACAACGATATAAAGAATTACAAGATATTATTGCAATTTTAGGAATGGAAGAATTGTCTGAAGAAGACAAGCTAGCTGTATCTAGAGCAAGACGTGTACAACGTTTCTTATCTCAACCTTTTCATGTTGCAGAGCAATTTACAGGGATTCCTGGGGTTTTGGTAGACATTAAAGAAACCATTAAAGGATTTAATATGATTATGGATGGTGAGTTAGATAGATTGCCTGAGGCTGCTTTTAACCTAAAAGGAACCATTGAAGAAGCTATTGAAGCCGGAGATAAAATGTTAGCTGAAGCATAATTAAATAAAAACCTATGCATTTAGAAATAGTATCACCTGAAGCTGTCTTATTTTCCTCTCATGTAGATTCTATATCTGTACCCGGTACAGATGGCGAATTTCAAATGTTAAACAATCACGCAGCTGTAGTATCTACCTTAAAAGAAGGAACTATAAAAATTCATGTACATACTCAAGAACATTTAGAATTAGATGACTTGCATGGAAAGATCGTATCTCATGCTGATGATGATAAGGTTCTAACGGTAGCCATTTCATCTGGTACCATTGAATTAAAAGATAACAAAGCAATTATTTTAGTAGACTAAATAAACTTAATTGCTTTATAAATACATACAACTCCTGAATGCTTTGCGTTCAGGAGTTTTTGGTTTTTTAGCTATACTAGTTACCAGTTACCCTTACGTTGTCTATTTGAAAGGTGGTACTAATGCCGTTAGCTGCACCTTGGTATTTAAAAGCTACATGAAATGTACCTGTTAAACAAGAAATATTAATAGCACCAGAGCCTATAAAATTATTGTATCCATTAGAGGGGCCTTCAGATAAAACAGCATCTAGCTGTATCCAAGTTGCTGTTGTTAGATCACCATTAAAATCTGATGATATATAGGTAGTAAGGGCAGGCCCATTATCATAGCCTGTGTTGGTTTCAAATGTTATTTCTTCATTTGCGGTGGCGTCTAAATTTATTTCTGGAGTTATGAGCCAAGCTTCTAGTGGAGATTCATTACTGTTATAGGCAGCTATTTGAACATAGCTATTTCCACTAAAACTATTAGAAGAATAGACTGTGCTACCACCATGTACATTTATATTGGTCCAACCAGCGTTTGTAATAGCTGCAGTAGAAGTTATGTCTTCAAAATCTTCTTCAAATAGAATAATATTTCCGCCAACAGCCTCATCTCCACAATCTAATACCGGAGGGTCACATCTTTCAACATTGGTAAACTCAAGTTTAGAGGGTGTATTTGCAATAACAACTAAAAATTCAGCTCTATAGTCTTTAGATAAGACAGCTGTAAATATTCCTTTACCAGAAGGGACAACATTAGATTTAAAGCTGGCAAATGTACTGGTCTGTAATTGAATTGTTTTTTCTGTATCACATTCTAAAATAGTTCTAAAGCCATCAAACTCATCATTAGGTTCACCAGCAAAGGTTTTATTTAAATCAGATTTTAATATTTGTGCAGAAGACAATTGAATCATGGTATTTATATGTACTCCATTGATATCGCTTAAAGAGATACTAGAAGGAATTATTGTTGCAACAATTGAAGATCTAATAATATAATCTTTAATTGAAGTTGAAGGAATATCATCTACCCTGTCTCCATCTAAAACACCTAAGACATATTTACCAGCAACTCCATTCATTGGACTGGTATTATAAGAATTTTCTCCATCATCATAGGAAACAGATAAGCCATCTAATTTCACATATACCTTTCTTCCAATATCATACGTTTCACTCAGCGAAGTTTTGTTTAAAACAATTTCTATACCAGCTGTTGGGTTCTCTGCTTTGTCTTGAATAATTAATTTTTTATAAAAGTTTCCAGTTGCATCGCTAGAAACAACGTACCCTTCTACATAAGTAGGTGTATTTTCGTTGACATTAAAAGTATATACTAAGTTTTCATTAGTATTAAATTCTTGTTGTAGGGCAGTCTTTATTGCGGTAATACTTGAGTTTGTAATAATATTAGGTTCTTCTATAGAAATGCTAGGAAGGGCAAAGTCGTCATCTTTCAAACATGAAGTAATGGTAAAGGCAATCATTATAAATGATAAAAAGCCGTAAAATTTAGATGTTTTCATAGGAGTGTATTTTTTTAAAAACTATAGTTAATATTTAAGAAGTAGGTAGTTCCTCTTCCGAACCAATATTTGTTACCAAAAACAGGAATTTCTAGGTCTTTATCTTCTTTTAGTTGTCTGTAATTAGCATTTCTACCTTGCTCAAAACCACCTGATTTATATGTTGTATTTAAGATATTTCCAATACTAGCAAAGAAACTTATATATTGGTCTCTAGTTTTCCAAGATTTCCCTCCAATCATATTTACAACCATATAATTATCAAATCTTTCTTGTTGTAATAATTGTCTTGCAATATCTTTATCATAATCATTAAAAGGAATTCCGCCGTCATCTGCAAAATTTGAAGTTCTTGTTAACGGTGCAATGTCTATATGTATATTGTCAAAAAAGTTTACTGTTGTTCCTACAAACCAATACTCAGGATCTCTGTATTCAAAACCAACAGAATAAGCAGTTTGTGGTCCTGCAGCCAATTTATAATTTTTAAGATGAGAGGGTCCAAAATCTTTACGTCCATCTATAAATCCAGCCTCTATAGACCTGTTATTGTTTTCTGTAGTTAGGTACAGGTTTGGGTTATTGTTAAAGGTGTACTGACCAAAATTACCAGCAGTCTTAAATTTAATAGTGGGTGTAACCTGTACTTCTATTCCTATTTCAGCACCAAAATGTTTTTTATCAATTCCAGATAATATCTCTTGAACAAATGCTGTATTATCTCCACCAATACCGTCAGCAAAGAAAAAAGAGATTTCAGTTGCACCTTGTATTTTGGTATAGTAACCGGTTATTTTTGCTTGAATAATAGGACTTCTTATAATATAACTCACATCTGCAGAAAGTATTTTTTCACTTGTTAAATTTTCAACAGTAGTGTTATTTTCTCTAGAATTTGAAAAAGAGTTTCTTAAGTTAGGAGCCTTTGTTACATATCCAGCGTTTACATCAAATAAATGACGTCCAGTTAATTTATAAGTTAGGCCTCCTTTTGCACCATAGTTTGTAAATGATAGTTTGTCAGACTTCCCCAGTGAATTATCAGGAAACCCTCCATTTTGAAATAATCCATCTCTTTGATGTGAGGTATTTGAGATAGTGGCAGCCAAATAAAAATCTACTTTATTATATTTAAATTGCCCTTGAATAAAACCATCAATTATACTAGAATACAAATTAAAGTTGTATTTAAATGGTTCTCCAACTCTAACAATATGTAAAGGATCTAATAAGTTATTTTGTTTTTCATCAAAAGAATCTGCAAAAGAATCTGCATCCAAATATCCTGTTCCACCCATAAGATCTATAATTTCTGCAAAGTTTTTAGAGCTTAATTGAGTGTATTGAACTCTTGTATTTAATGTGATATTTTCTGAAATATCTTTATTTAAGATGGTGTTTGCGGTAAATTGAACATCATCATTCCTATCTTCATATAGCACATAAGATGAATTTCCGTTATTATTTACGTTTAAATTGGCGTTGTATAAACTGTTCCAATTCAACTGACCATCATTAAGGAATCCTTGTTCAATTTCATATACATTGTTAACCCCTTGTCTTAAGCCATAACTAGGTAATTTTTGATAATAAGTAGGGTCTGGGTTAGAGGCGCCTAAGTTAACGATGTACGGATTTCCACTACCATCTAAGGCATCTCCATCTACTTTAGTTCCATTATTGTCAATTCTACTATTTCCAATTTTACCAAATTGATAAGAAAGGTTTGTGTTTAAAGTGGTGTTTTCATCTATAATCCAATAATGATGTAACATAAAAATTGGTTCTGCAACTTCTTTTACTCGAGAGTTTCTAATTTTTCCATTTTGAGATCCCCAATAAGAATTGTATTTAATTCCTTTTAAATCAAAAACTTCTTGAGTTTGAGGAGCAGACTTTCCTCTTTTGTTAAATGCTGTGATGGAGGTAAAACTTAAACTGTGGTTGTTATTAATCTTCTTTTCTATAGAAGTAAAAAGTGAGTTAGCATTGTACATAGTGCCGTTTACATATCCTTCATTTCCTACTCTTTTACTTGCCGCTATTGTATACCCCCAACCATTTTTAGAGACTCCAGAAGAATAGGTTGCCATAGCTCTATGTATGTAACTTCTATTAGAAGATGCATATGAAATGCGTGTTCCTTTTCTTTGTTCAGAAGATCTTACATTAATATTAGTTACACCTAAAATACCACCAAAGGTTGCATCAGAGGGTCTAAGACCTGAGCTAAACTCCTGATTTCTTAACACGTCATTTAAGCCTCCCCAATTACTCCATTGTGGTCTTCCATTTAAGACCTTGTTCATTTCTATTCCATTGATAAGTACTTTACCATTTTCTGAATCTAAACCTCTAACTCTAAAAAAAGAAGAACTAAACTCAAAGGCGGCTGTTCTTAAATAAATATCTTTAGAAGATTGAAGCAATCCTGAAATATTATCAGCGCTGTTTGTATCGTCATTTAACTCATCGTCTGTGAGTGTGATGGTGCTAAAATCTTCTTCTCCATAAATAGTTGGGTACAAGAAAATAATCCCTAAATCGATTGTTGTACCAATTAAATCTAATTGAAAATTTTGAGTTTCATAACCAGATAAATTTAATTCTAAGATAGTATTACCATTACCAAGTTTTTTTAAGATAAAAACTCCAAGATCATTGGTCTTTAGTAATTGAGTAGAATTATTTTTAATTGTTACGGAAACATTTTTTAGAGGTTTTTCAGAATTATAATCTACAACAACACCTTTTACAATATTTTGTGCATGTATTCCTTTCACCAATAGCAATAGCAATGCCATCGGAATCATAAACTTTTTCATAAAACATTTTTTAGCGGTTTTTTCAATAAATTTAATAAATTTATTGTT
>Ga0209504_1000075_pt1 | contig 96524 bp, 82 predicted proteins | sample COGITO_mtgs_1005_FD_184791 | JGI IMG/M metagenome (GOLD analysis project Ga0209504, IMG submission 184791) | Pelagic marine microbial communities from North Sea - COGITO_mtgs_100511 (SPAdes) (version 2) | ecosystem: Environmental > Aquatic > Marine > Epipelagic ... | reverse complement strand
CTGCCGATTGCCCTGTACTGCGTGTTCTTCGATTACCTGGCGATGCTGCTGAATATTGCCCACTAGCCTGTCTGATACTGAGCGTTTACAGATTGTCGGCAAGCAACCTGCGCCCAGCTGTGGGAAAATCCCGCGCCCCAAGCCTGTGATCCGCCTGCCATGTCCCTGCCGCCGAAACGCCCAAGCCGTAAACCTGCCGCACCGCGCACCGCGCCCAGCAAGTCTGCTGCGGGCAAACCGGATGCAGCCAAGGGCCAACTGCACCCGCGCAATCGCCACCAAGGACGTTATGACTTCCCGGCGCTGATCAAGGCCAGCCCCGAGTTGGCGGCCTTCGTGATCATCAATCCCTATGGCAATGAGAGCATCGATTTCGCCAACCCGGCGGCGGTCAAGGTGTTCAACCGGGCACTGCTCAAGCAGTTCTACGGTATCGCGCAGTGGGACATCCCAGCGGATTACCTCTGCCCACCGATTCCGGGCCGCGCCGATTACCTGCATTACCTGGCCGACCTGCTCGCCACTAGCAATGGCGGTGAGATTCCGCGCGGCGCCAAGGTGCGCGCTTTGGATGTAGGCGTGGGAGCCAACTGCATCTACCCGCTGCTGGGTAACCGCGAATACGCCTGGCGTTTTCTCGGCTCGGACACGGCCGCCGAAGCCATCGCCTCGGCCACGGCCATCGTGCAGTCCAATCCGGGCTTGAGTGACGCCATTGAACTGCGCCAGCAGCGCGACAGCGTGCATATCTTCCAAGGCTTGCTCAACAACGATGAACGCTTCGACCTGACCCTGTGCAACCCGCCCTTCCACGCCAATGCCGAGGAAGCCAGCAGCGGCAGCAAACGCAAATGGCGCAACCTGGGCAAGCTCGACCCCAAGCGCAAACTGCCCGTGCTGAACTTTGGTGGCCAGGCGGCGGAACTGTGGTGCAAAGGTGGCGAAGCGGCGTTTGTCAGCACGCTGATCAAGGAGAGTGTGCAGGTCGGTCAGCAAGTACTGTGGTTTAGCAGCCTGATCTCCAAGGCCAGCAACCTGCCCGGCGTCTACACCGCCTTAAAACAAGCGGGTGCCTTGCAGGTGCAAACCGTGGAAATGGCCCAGGGGCAGAAGCAAAGCCGCTTCGTCGCCTGGACCTTCCAGTCGCCAGGACAGCAACAGGCTTGGCGCCAAGCCCGCTGGCAATAAATCGTAGGATGGGACGGGGTCCTAGTCTGAGCGCAGCGACAAAGCGGCAGAATGCCGTACTGCACAGACTTCACTGCCGTAGGGTGAGGAACATGGATGTCCCTCGTGATACCCATGGCGCCTACCGCTGTAAGCGATGGGTTACGCCGCTTCGATCTAGCCGCATGGCTGCGGTTATATGTAGCGGCTAACCCATCCTAGCCGTCGTTCACGGCATTACTTGACCAGTTCAAACAGCGCTACGTTGCCGCTCTTCTCCAGGCCTGTGATGAGGAAATGCCGTCCGCCCTTCTCGACATAAGCCAAACCTTCCGGTGCCAGCAAGCCGGAACCTGCACCCACACCTGCCCCTACTACCTGTAACACTGTGGGTTGCGCCGGCTGATCCAGATCAATCAGCGCCAGGGCGTCCGCCCGTTCCAAGGTAGCAACCGCCAAACGCTTGCCAAAGGCATCAAAACTCACCACGCCTTCTGGCTCGCTGCCCTTGTTAGGACTGCGCACATCCGGGTAAACACCGGCCTTGGCCGCCATGTCATCGAGCTGACTGCCAGTATCACCGAGCAGTTTTCCACTCTGGGCATCAAACACACTGACGGTGCGCCCACCGCCGCTGGGCAAGCCTGCCTTGGTCTTGGCAATTTTAGGGTCGCTATCGCCTTCATCGGCGCTGATCAGGAAGCGGCCATCGGCGCTCACAGCAATCCCGTCGGGCTCGCGCAAAGCAAACAACTCGGCACTCGGGTCATACTTGCCGTCATCCAGAATATCGGCGGCATGGCGCACCGTGCCCAAGCCAAACACCTTGCTCAGCTTGGCTTGCTGCACATCAATCACGGCAATCGCATTGTTCTCCTGCAGGCTGACATAAGCGCGGCGACCATCGGGACTGAAGGTCACGTACTCCGGCTCAATGTGTTCAGGGCTGGTGCCGAACGGCACCTTCAACTCTTCAACACCGATCATCCGTTCCAACAAACGTTGATGCTCACTCTGGGTCGCGCCTTCAACACCCGCAAGGTCCGGCAGGCTGATGACGCTGTGCTTGGCCGCTGCAACGCCACCGCGCAGGTCAATCACGCTGATAGACCCCTCGCCACTGCGAAACCCCTCGCCATCACGTACATAACCTTCGCCTTCATTGGCCACCACGACGAAATCGCCGGTGGGTGAAAACGCCAGACTGTCCGGCCAGATACCGATCTCGACGGACTTCAACAACTTGCCATCGGCCGCCGCACGAAATTCAACACGGCCATTTTTCAGGCTATCGCTGTCGCGCACGCAGACCGCGAACATATCCTCCTGAGGATGAAAGGCAGCCGAGGTAATTTCCCCGGCTCCTTGCGCCACCAAGCTGTGCCGAGCGATACGTTGAAGCCCCTTGGCAGGGTCCAATTGGAGAATATCCACTAGTCCTTCAGTGCTATTGGAAACGATCACTCGCAGGCTAGAGGCTTGCACACTGACAATTTCAGTACCGGCGGCAAAGCCGCTCTGGTAAAGCGCCAGCGGTTTAAGCTCAAGCGCGCAGGCCAACGGAGCCAAGGCAAACAGCGCACACAACGTAGGAATTCGCAGCACAGCAACTATCCTTATGCAAAGACATGGGGATTGAACAAATCCGCAGCAGTCTTCACCCCATAGGTGACGCTTTAATGAAGCATGCGTGACAGTGGCTGGTCGCAGCCACTACAACCGACTTGCCATCCCACGGGATGCACCCGCCACCCCGGCAATGGTATTAATAGTCGCCAAGCGCGCTTGGCATAACCCGTGCGTTGCTAGTTGAGGTCGTTGAATGAAGTGGAAAACCCTGTTCGGCGCAGCGTGCTTGCTACTTGGAATATACGTACACGCCAGCGAACAGCCGGAGTTAAAGATCAGTGTGGGCGACTGGCCGCCCTACCTGTCTAGCGATCTGAAACACAACGGCGTGATCGCCCACCTGATCAGCGACCTGCTGGCCGATGAAGGCTACCGCGTCACCTTTCAGTTTCTGCCCTGGCCACGCGCTTACTCGGCAGCCGCTGCTGGCCGTTTCGACGCCAGCGCCGTATGGATGCACAAGACCGAGCGAGAAGCCGATTTTCTGTTCAGCGCACCGTTGCTCAATGAAGAATTCGTGTTCTTTCACCTAAAAAGTCTCCCCTTCGATTGGAAGACTTTTGATGCCTCACCGGCATGAAATTGGGGGGGGGGCCTGAAATACAGCTACGGCCCAGATTTCGATGCCTTTCTCGCTAAGGGCAAGGTGAGGATGGAGCGCGTTTCCAGCGACCAACAAAACTTCGAAAAACTACTCAAAGAGCGTGTAGTCCTCTACCCGCAGGAGATGAATGTGGGCTACGCCGCACTGCGCAGCCACTTCAGCCCAGAAGACCAAGCCAAGATCACCCACCACCCGAAACCACTGCTGGTTAACCTCAGTTACCTGATGTTGCCCAAAAGCCTAGAAGGCAGCCCGGCACTGCTCGATCGTTTCAATAAGCGCCTGCAACGCTATCGCGACAGCGGTCGTTACCAGCGTTATTTTGATGATCTGCAGCAAGGCAAGTACCAACCCGAGCCATCAGATCCCCCTAAGTAAGTACATACCGCCGTCTCTGATAGGCAACTGGCTACAGTGTTTTGGGGAATCTAATGCAGACCTACATAAAAAACAGACAAGCCCTGCTCCTCTACGGCCAACGGTCATGGCAAGGAGCCTATTGATGACACTTCAACATCTGCTGCGCGGCCTGGCGGTCAGTTGCCTGTTGGCGTCTGGCGTGTCTGTCGCCGCAGAACCTGGCTTGAGCGTGGATGAAATCCGTGTCGGCATGGTCAATGCGCAGAGTGGCCCTGCTGCGGCGCTGGGGTTGAGCATGCGCAACGGCACACAGGCCTACTTCAGACGCATCAACGCTGAGGGCGGGGTTCACGGCCGGCGCATCAGCCTAATCAGCCTGGACGATGGCTACGAACCCAGCCGTACTGCCGCTCATACACGCGACCTGCTCAACACGCAGCAGGTATTTGCGTTACTTGGCTATGTAGGTACGCCCACCTCACGCGCAGCGCTGCCACTGGCCCTGCGCGCACAGGTGCCCTACTTATTCCCCATTACCGGGGCGCAATTTCTACGCACCCCGACAAAGCCTGGCGTCTTCACGATTCGCGCGTCAAATATCGACGAAACCGAGCACCTGGTCGAGCGCATGACTCAGGACCTCAAACTGAGCAAGATTGCCATCCTGATGCAAAACGACTCTTACGGCGAATCAGTCAAAAGCGGCCTTAACGGCGCCCTGCTCAAACGTAACCTGAAGATTCATGCGCAAGCCCTTATCCAGCGCAATTCACTCGATGTGGCTGGGGCTGTTAGGGCGCTGCAAGCTACACAGCCGGAGGCGATTATCTTTGCTGGCACATACCGGCAACTATCAGCAGCCATCAAGCAGGCCAAAGCGTTGAACTTCAACACGCGCTTTATTGGCGTCTCGTTTATCGGCACGGCGGGGTTTATCCGTGAGGCGGGCAAAGACGGTGATGGGGTTTATATCAGCCAAGTTGTGCCCTCACCCCATGACACCTCACGTGCATTGGTGCAGGCCTATCAAACGGATATGCACCCCGGCAGCTTTGATCACTCCTCATTGGAGGGCTATATCGGGGCGGCGGTATTTACCCAGGCGCTGCTTAACGCCGGTGCACAGCCTACTCGGCAAAGTTTCCTCGACGCGCTCGAACACATGAACACCGACCTCGGCGCGTTCGAGATCGCGTTTTCACGCACAGATCATCAGGGCTCAAGTGCGGTATTTCTTACCCGTATCGAGAATGGCCAAGCCGTACCCGCCACGACCATGCACTAGCGTGCGGTCAGTTGCTCCTGGAGCAAGTCCGCCACTGGCAGGGCTACGCCAAGGCGGCTGAGGTTCCAGTAGTGGCCCTCCAGCGTGCGATTAACCAGCAAGGTCGCGGGCGCCGGTTGCAGGCTACCCAAGGCACCGAACACGTCCGGCAACAGCTTTTGCACCTGCTCATGCAACGGCTTCGCGGCAAAATCCCAGTGCACTCCGGGCTGTACCAGCGGCCCGAGCAAACCATGCAACTGGCGGTAAAAACCATAGGGGATAGTCGATTGCGGCTGGCGCGTACCGAGTGCTTGAAAGGCCCGTTCCAACTGCTCGCCATCACGCGCCTGTAATGCCTTGTAGGTTTGCACGTAAGCCGCCAGTAACGGCGCAGACAGGGCCTGTACACAGCCAAAGTCATACACCACCAACTCACCGCTAACCGTGTAGGCAAAATTACCCGGATGCGGATCGGCATGCAGCAGACCCAGCTCGAAGGCCTGGGCGCTCAGCCAGCGCACCAGCGTCAAGGCCAGCCGCTCACGCACTTCGGCACTGGCCTGGGCAACTTCGGCAAAGGGTAAACCGGGCTCCTCGCTGAGTGCCAATACGCCAGGGCGGCAGAGGTCTTCCTGCGGCTGCGGCAGGCGCAAACCTGGCCAGTCGGCGAAATGCGCGCGAAATGCCTGCAAGCGGCGCATCTCCGCCGGGTAGTCGAGCTCAGCCGTGATAACTGCAGCCAGCTCCTGATGCAGCCCCTCAAGCTGCGCGGCCGGCGCTCGGAATAAACGCCCCAGCGGCAACAAACGCCTTAGCTGCTGCAAATCGGCCTGGCAGATTTCGCCGATGCCTGGATATTGCACCTTGAGCACCAGCGCCCGCCCGTCCAAGGCCACAGCGCGGTGCACTTGACCTAAGGAGGCCGCCGCAAAGGGCTGCTCGTCGATACTCAGGAAGAATTGCCCCAAATCCGCGCCATACACCTGCTGCAGATGCCCGCGCAGCGCACTGAAGGGTAAGGCCGGTACGCGGTTCTGCAGCGAACTCAGTGCACGGGCCACTGGCTCAGGCAGAACACCTTGCCATTGCGAGGCCATTTGCCCCAGCTTGAGAACCGGGCCTTTCATTTCACCCAGCACATCCGTGAGCAACGCCCCCACCGGCTGCCAATCAATCGCACGGCCGGGAAGCAGGTGCTGGCCCAGCACGCTGCCGCCAATACGCGTGGCAGTGCCCGCCAAGGTGAGAAAACGCCCGAGCGCGGAAGCAGAAGGTGGAGTGGCTGGAGGCTTAGGCATGCGGCAACTCTCATCAAGACGAAAGCTGATCATGCACTGGCGTCTTACAAGCACCAAGGGTTAAGCGGGCTAATACCACCAAGGTGCGCGAGATCCGCAGATATCCGGTGGCTATTTAGGCTGCCAGTAACGCTGCATCTCGACGAACAAGAATGAAGCGGTCCAGGAGATTAGCACCAGCCCCGTAAGCCCTTCGATTCCCGTCAGGAAGCGTATCGACCCACTCGGCTCGATATCGCCGAAACCCAAGGTGGTGAAGGTCGTAAAGGAAAAATACACGCAATCAAGCAGGCTGCCGTCGAAGTTGCCCGACAACTGCCCCCAGGTACCGCTGCGATGCATAAGGTAATAAGCGAAAGCAAATACCCACACCTCGACCGCATGGGCTAACAATGCGCCACAGACGCCAAGGACGATACGAAAGCGATGGCGAACGTTGAGCTTGGGCAACAGTTGGGTCAAACGAAAGAGGAATTCGTAGTGCGTAACCACCGCGACTATCACCACCAGACTGTTGACCAGAAATACACTGAGCATGGACGCTCCGATTGCCGAGGGAGAAGAAACTGTGCCGCGTTAAAGGGCCCCGCACGGCGCCTGTAGTATGCCGCTGGGCTGGCCGGCGGGCCACTGCAAACGGCTTCGTTACAGCGGCCGGGCGAACTCTGCCCTATAGCCGAGCATGAGGGCAGGCGCCTAACAGGCGAAGCACCGGTCCAGGCCGCTGTAACCCATGCCCACGCCCTTATGCACTTTCAGCTGCACCGGGATGCGCTCCTTGAGCGCCTCGACGTGGCTGATCACGCCAATCATCTTGCCGCTGGCATTGAGGTTATCCAGGGCATCCAGGGCCACCTCAAGGGTTTCACCGTCGAGGGTGCCAAAACCTTCATCGAGGAACAGCGAATCGATGCTGGTTTTATGGCTGACCAGATCCGACAGGGCCAGGGCCAGTGCCAGGCTGACCAAAAAGCTTTCCCCGCCCGACAGGGTTTTAGTGTCACGCGCGGCGTCGGCCTGCCAGGTGTCGATCACCTCCAACTCCAACTCGCCACTGCTGCGCCGCGCCAACTGGTAACGGCCATGCAAGCGCGCGAGCTGCTGATTGGCCAGGTAGACCAGGTGATCCAAGGTCAGTCCTTGGGCGAACTTGCGGTACTTGGCGCCATCGGCTGAGCCGATCAGGCTGTTTAGCTGCTGCCAAAGATCGTAGTCAGCCTGTTTGGCGCTGATAGCCGCGAACAGACTTTGCTGGCCCTGGCGGCGTTCGTCATCGCCCTGCAGCTGGGCGCGGATTTCGCCCTGGCGTTGCGTCAAGCTGCGCAGCTGCGTAGCCAAGGCCTGTAGGTGCTCATCCAGCTGTTCAAGGCTCAGCGCGCTGTGCGGCAGCGCCTGGAGCTGCGCCAACTGTTGCGTGCTGGACAGAGCCAAGGCGTGGGCCTCGGTCAGGGCTTTTTCCAGACGCGTTTTGAGCTCGCTCAACTGCGTTTGCTGCTCATCACTGAGCAGCGCCGCCAAGTAGGCCGTCTCATCGTTAAAGGGGCTTAGGTTGAGTGCTTCGAGCCAAGCGTGTTGCAGCTGAAGCAGACTTTTTTGCGCCTGAGCCAGCAACTCGCTAAGGGTCTGCTGCTTGCCCTGCAAGGCGCTGACCGCCTGCACGCTGCTGTCGTAACCCGCTTGAGCGGTCAGCAGGCGCTCATGAGCATCCGTCGCTATTGGCAACGCAGATAACGCAGGCGCGGCTTGTTGCAGCAAGCGTTGCTGCCAGAGCGCGGCAACGTCCTGATTGGCCAGCAGACCGTGCTGCTCATCACGCAGCTGTTGCGCAAGCTCGCGGAGTTGCTGCTGTTGCTGCTGCAACTGCGCCCACTCCTGCTCACGCTGGCGCAGCCAGTCATCACCCTGCTCCGGCACGCTGTAGCCGAACTGCGCCAACACCTCGGCCAATTGGGCCTGTTGTTGGCGCTGTTGCTGCTGTAGCTGTTGCAGCTGCACATTGCCGTCGTTTTGCAGACCCTGATTGCTCTCTTGCTTGCTCAGCAGCAAAGCCTGCTCAGTGCGAAGCGTCTGCTGGCTTTTTTCCGCCTGCTGAGTCGCCGCGCGTGCGCTATCAAGGGCCAGCTTGTGTTGCTGCAGCTGGGCCAGGCGCAGTTGCAACTGCTCCACCTGCTGCACATGACTTTGCTTACAGGCTTGCAGCGCCGCTGCATCGGCTAGGACCTGGCCAAGCAGCGCGCATTGCTGTTGCCATAATTCGGCCTGTTGCCCACGCTCCTGCTCCAGACGTTGCGCCTGCTGGCGCTGCTGGTCGATCCGTTCGCTAAGGGTCGCCACGCCACTGCGCAGGTTTTCACCTTGCTCGCCCAGCGCCTTCAGTTGCTCGCGTTTGGCCTCCAGCGTGGCGGCGGTCGCCGAGCTATCCAACGCCTGATACGCCGTTATCGACGGGTGTTCCAGCGAACCACAGAGCGGGCAGGCTTGCTCGGGCTGCAACTGCTCGCGGTATTGCTCCAACGCTTGGATGCGCTGCTCCTGCTGCAACAGGGTTTCCTTGTCGCGCACTTGCTGCTGCACATCGCGGTACTGCTCGCGCAGGCTGACCAGGGCCTGGTCTTGGGCAGTCTTTTGTTGTTCTTGCTCCAGCACGTCACTGCCCAGCTGCGCGGCTTGCTTGGCTAACGCCTGGCGCTGCTGGGCAATCTGCTCCAGACGCTCCAGCACATGCCCCTGACCGACCAGACGCTGCCAGTGCTCATTCAAGGCGCTCTCGGATTCTCCAGCCAGTAGTTGCTCCAGCAACGCCGTTTGTTCACGCTCAAGCTGCTGCGCCGAGACCAAGGCGGCATCGGCCTCAGTCAGCTGAACGTGTAACTGTTGCAGTTGCTGCGCCAGTTGTACGCCGGCGTCCTGCTGTTGCTGTTGCCTGCGCAATTGCTCGGCGACGGCTACGGCTAACTGGCTGCGCGCGACAAACTGCTCACGCCAGACGCCCAGTTGCTCACCCAACTGAGCACGCTGCGGCTGTTGCTCCAACTGCGCTTGCACGCGTTGTTGCTGTTCGCTGAGCTGGGTAATTGTGGTCTGCCTGGCTGCCACCAGCTGCTGGCTGAACTGGCTGGCTTGCCAGACATGCTCGGCCACCTGCTGCTGGGCTTGCAGCTGAGCATCGGCAACGCTGTGTAACTCTTGCTCGCGCTGCACACGCTGTTGCTGAGCCTGCTGCCAAGCCTGATGCACGGGCTGCAATTTGAGCGCCGGCGCGCTGTCAGCCAGTGCCTGCAACTGCGGCTGAGCCTCCAACAGGGCTTGCCGCGCCAGTTGCTCCTGGGTGTGCGCTTGCTGCTGCTGGCTGCGCGCTTTAGCCAGATCAAGCACATGCTGGCGCTGTTGCTGGCCGTCCTGTTGCTGGCTGCTGAGGGCGGTTTCCTGCGCGCTTAGCTGCGCCGCTTCAGCCTGTAACTGCTGGCGCTGTTCATCGCTCAACAACTCAACGCCATCGGCGCGCGCGCGCAGCTGATCGAGGCTAACTTTGGCCTCACGCGTCTGCTCAAACACCCGCTGGGAAATCTGCCCGTAGATATCGGTGCCGGTCAGCTCCTCCAGCAGTTCGGCGCGCTGGTTGGCATTGGCCTCAAGGAACGCAGCAAAGCCGCCCTGAGCGAGCAACATGGACTTGGTAAAGCGCTCGAAATCCAGCCCGGTCAGGCGCTCGGTTTCGCGCAGCTTCTCGTTGATCTTGTCGGTGATGATCTGCCCGTCAGCCGCCGCCAGCTCGACCTTGGGCGCCTGCAACGCACCGTCGGCCTTGTCGCGGGCACGGCGCTGGCTCCAGAACGCGCGATAACGCACGCCCTTGACCTCGAACTCGACCTCCGCCAAGCAATCTGCGGTGTGCCGAGTCATCAGCTCGTTGGCACTGGCCGACACCGTGCTCATGCGTGGCGTGCGGTGATAGAGCGCCAAGCAGATGGCATCCAGCAGTGTGGTCTTGCCCGCGCCGGTCGGCCCAGTGATGGCGAACAGGCCGTTGTCTTTGAAGGGCTCAGCCGTGAAGTCGATCTTCCACTCACCCTTCAGCGAATTGAGGTTCTTCAGGCGCAGGCTGATGATTTTCATGCCTCGCCCTCGCGCAACTCACTCACCACCTGTTGATACAGCCCCAGCAGTTTGGTCTGGTCGATTTCATCCAGCACTTCACTGCTCAAGCGCTGGGCGAAGACTTCTTCCACGCTCAGCTCATCCAGGGTTTCCTTGGCCTGGCCTTGCAGGCTAGCGCTGGCATTGCCGCGCTCACGGCGGATGCGCAGTACCTCGACTGGCAGCCCTTCGCAAAACGCGGCGATGCGCAGCTGCAAGTCGCTGAGGTAATCATCAGTGCCGACCAACACTTCCAGCCACACCGGTTGCTCGGCACTGCCCTGTTTGGCCGCTTCCTGTATGGCGATTTCAAGTTCTTTGAGTGAGCCGCGCAACGACAACAACGGCTGAAAGCGCGGCACTGGCAAGGCTGTGATTTGGCGCAGACCACTGCTATCCAGCTCGACCAGCAGCACTTCTTTTTGCTGCTTGGCCTCATCGAAGCTCAGTGCAATCGGCGAGCCGCAGTAGCGAATATGCTCCAGCCCACCGACCTTCTGTGGGCGGTGGATATGCCCGAGGGCGATATAAGCCGCCGGCGGAAAGGCGCTGGTGGGAAAAGCCTCCAGGCTGCCGACATAAATCTCACGCACCGAATCACTGGCGCTGGCGCCGACGGTGGTCAGGTGGCCGGTGGCAATAATCGGCACCTCGCCACCCAACTCGGCACGCTTGGCTTCAGCCAAGGCATAGAGGTTTTGATAATGCTGCTGAATCGCCTGCTGCAATGACTGCTGTTTATCCTGCGCGCTCTGCCCGGCCTGACTGAGCAGCACATCGCGCGGGCGGATAAAGGGAATGCCGCAAAGCAGCGCGCCGACTGATCCGTCGCGTCGATGCAGCGCCAGCAGTTGCTCGTCAATTGACTCACACACACCCGGAATCACCCGCGTACCGAGTTGCGCCAGCAGGGTTTTACTCTCGCCGAGCATGGCCACCGAGTCGTGGTTGCCGCCGAGCACCACCAGCTCGCAGCCGGTGGCGCGCAGCTCGACGATAAAGCGGTTGTACTGCTCGCGGGCATAACTGGGCGGCGCACCGGTGTCGAAGATATCGCCGGCGATCAACACGGCATCCACTGCCTGCGCGCGCACCTGTTCAATCAACCAATCGCAGAAGGCCTGGTGCTCGGCCTGACGGGTCTTGCCCATAAAGTGCTGGCCGAGGTGCCAGTCGGAGGTGTGCAGGATTCGGATAGGCTGAGTCAAAAGGTCCAATCCTTAACCACCATATGGGTCTTCACCTTTTGCATGCCGGGGAAATTTTCGATCTCACCGCGCACCTCGCTAAAGCGCTGCATCGTGGGGGCTTCGATATACACCAACATGTCGGTCTCGCCGCTGATGCCGCTGCAGCGGCGCACTTCGGGGAAAACGCGCATCAACTCGACATAGTGCTCGCAACGGCCGCCGCTATAGAACAGCTCCAAGTAGACCTTGATCGCCGCCTCGCCAGGCGTCGCGACCTGGGCGTGGTAGCCGCTGATTACACCGTTGATTTCCAGCTGGCGAATCCGCTCGCTGACAGCCGAACGCGACAGGTTGACCGCACGGGCAATCTGACTGACCGGTAAACGCGCATCGGCGCGCAACAGGGCGAGTATCTGTTGATCGAACTTGTCCACGGAGCTTTCTCGGAAAAAGGTAATTCGACGGCCAATTCCGTCACTTTGCCGGATAACGCCGACGCTTCTACAGCGGCGCTTTGCAGGGCGGAGCCCTACCATAGCCGGCAAAACGCCAGAGCATACAACATGAGTCGTCTGAACCAGGAATTGGGCCTGCTGCAAGGGATTGGCCTGCTGAGCACCTCGCTACTCGGCACCGGAATTTTCGTGATTCCAGCGCTAGCCGCCACTGCGGCGGGTGAGGCGTCGCTATGGGCCTGGATGCTACTGATCGCCCTGGTGCTGCCGGTGGCCTTTACCTTTGCCCAACTGGGGCGGCGCTTCCCTCATGCAGGCGGCGCGCCGCACCTGATTGGCCGAGCCTTTGGCCCACGCATGGAGCGTCTCAGTGCATGGCTGTTTCTCGCCGTACTACCCGTGGGTTTACCGGCCGCGCTAAGTATCGCCAGCGGCTTCTGGCAGGCAGTATTCGAGCTAAGTCGCGAGCAAGCGCTGGCTATTCAGCTCGCCACTCTGGCCGCTCTGTTTTTCCTTGGACAACGCCCGGCCAAGGCTTCCGGGTTGATTCAAGGGGCTATCGCGGTGGCGATTATCGGCACCATTGCGCTGATCTGGTGGGTCGGCGATTTACCTGTCAGCAGCCAACCCTTGTTACCACCCATTGAGGGCGCCTGGCCGTTGTTGCCGGCCGCGCTGGGCGTAATGTTCTGGTGCTTCGTCGGCATCGAAGCCTTTACTCATATGGGCGAGGAGTTCAAAAACCCCGAGCGCGACTTCCCCCTGGCCTTGCTGTTCGGCGTGTTGCTGGCGGGGCTGGTGTACTGGGCCTGCTCGGTCGCGGTGCTGAGCTTCCATGCTTATGGTGATGTGCAAACGGACGCCACCTCGTTGCCGCGCCTGCTCGACCTATTGCTCGGCGAAAAAGCCCGCTGGCTGGCCGCCACAGTCGGTTACCTGGCCTGTTTCGCCTCGATGAACGTGTACATGCAGGGCTTTGCCCGGCTGATCTGGAGCCTGGCCGACGAAGGCAAGCTGCCGGACAGCCTGGCCCAGCGCAACCGCCACGGCGTACCGGCGCGCGCCCTGCTGCTGGTGATACTCAGCTGCGCCCTGTGCGCCAGCTTGGCCAGCGTGCTCAACCTGACGGTGGATGACTTGATCCGCTATGCCAACGGCAACTTTGTGCTGATCTATCTGCTCAGCATGGCCGCCGGCTGGGTGTTGCTGCGCGGCATCTGGCGTTGGCTAGCCGGTATAAGCGCCCTGCTCTGCGGCCTGGTGCTGCTGATGCTCGGTATAGATGCTGGGTATGCGCTGGGTTTGCTGGTGGTACTCGGGCTATTGGACCGCTGGCGCGAACAGCGCAACAGACGTTTGACTGCTGCGCTGGGCTGAAACACGGGTTAGCCCCGCAGCTGCAAATGCCCCATCAAGAGCAGGTCACGACGTTTCTTACGGCTGATCTGCTGATGCTTGCATGCCGAATAAACTCGCTCGAACCCCACGCGATCAATTCCGGGGTAAGCGTCCAGAGCCGCATCCACCAAGTGGTCATAACGCGATTCGTCAATATGGTCCTGAACCAGACGCAGGAACAAAAAGGCAAATTGGAAACCCAGCGCCTCTGACCAATAGGGTGGATGGCCTATATAGCAATTTTCCAAGTCGACGACCTTCATCGCATCCAAATGCTGCGGATCAAGCATGATGTTGCCCGCCCACAAATCAAGGTGACAGACTTGCCGTTCATGCAGCTCACGAATCAGGGCAAAAGCGCCCAGCAGAAACGGCTCTATTTGCATCTGCGGTTGAGTCAGCCAGAACTTACCATCGACATAGCCGTCGAGCATGTCACTGATTAGGAATAACTCGCGCACGGGAAACAGGCCTTGGCGGCGATAACCGAAACCACGCAGGCGCGGTACGGGAGCCCCCTGACGCCAGGCATCGGCGCTGTTCATCAGTTCGGCAATCGGCCAATCATAGCCACCGATACGACGCTGCCAGCCCAAAGTCACGCGCAGCCGTGAAGGCAGGCTTTCAAGCTCGACTGTTTTAACAAACAGACGCGAATGCACGCCACTCATGCAGCCAGAAATACTGCGCCGCAACGTGCCTTGGTCGCGCTGTGCTAGCAGCGTAGAGATCGGCTCAAAGATATCGGCCGTATCCTCATCGTCGAGGTGCAAAATCAGATCGCCCCTGACCACTGCATGAGGAAAGTCTTGTTGGTAATGATTTAGGTAGCGCATCCCAGCGTCCGATTAGCTTTTCGTGGTCGCGAAACTATCGACTCAGCTAGCGTGTCTCAACCTGTTTTTCACATTTTTTTCACATTTCAGATAAACGCCATAGCCCCATGCCTCGCAACCCACCCACCAACAACCGGGGCAATAAGGCTATTCTCAGCCAGGGCAATAATAAGGACTGACTATGCGCCGCATCCTGCGAGACCTGAAAATTCTCATCCTTACTAACCTGTGGCTGGTACCGGTCATTGCCGGCCTGGTCGGTGCGCTGTTCTATTTCGTCGCCCCGCCGCCACCTATGCATGCGCGCCTGGCCACCGGTAGCGAAGGCGGCGGCTATCACGCGCTGGGGGTGCGCCTGCAGGCTGAGCTGGCGTTGCAGGGGTTCACCCTGGAGCTCGTGCCAAGTTCCGGCTCAGAGGACAACCTGAGCAAGCTCACGGCCGGCGAGGTCGAGCTGGCTCTCGTCCAGAGTGGCCAAGAACTGACGCTGGATGATGAACAGCGCGACAAGATTTTCGGGCTTGGCGTGATGTACCGCGAGCCGTTGTGGTTGTTTCTCGGCAATGAGGTGAAGTTCGAACGTTTGGCTGACCTGATGCAACTGCGCCTGGCTATCGGCTCACAGGGCAGCGGCACTCAAGCGGTGACCGCCGCCTTGTTCGCGGCTAATCGCATTGAACCGGCGCAATACCCCACACAGTGGCAGCAACTGGGAGGCCGCCGCGCCGCCGATGAGTTGGTGGCTGGCAATCTGGACGCGGCTTTCTTCATCGGGCCGGCGGAAAATGTGCTGCTGCAGCACCTGGCCGCCGAACCGACAATACGCCTGGCCGGCCTGCGCCGCATTGATGCCTACCTGGCGCGCCTGCCCTACTTGAGCCAGCTGCAGGTTGGTGAAGGGATGCTCGACCTGGCCCACAACGTACCGAGCAGCAACATCGCTACCCTCGGCCCAGTCGCCACCCTGGCCGCCGGCGAAGGCTTTCATCCCTCGCTAACCCCACTGATTCTGGAAGCGGCCAAAACCGTACTGAAAAATGGTAGCCTGCTCGACCCGGCCGGCAGTTATCCGGCTCGGCCACCGCTGTCGCTGCCGATTCTGAATGAGGCCGAGTACTACTACGCCAAGGGCCTGCCGATTTTGCAGCGCTACCTGCCGTTTCGCATTGCCTCGCTGGCCGACCGCTACATCATCCTCGCCATCCCGCTACTGGTGCTGCTGTTCCCGCTGTTCAAAGCCATCGGCCCGATCTACCAATGGCGTATCCGTGCGCGTATCTATCGCTGGTACAAGTACCTGCGCGAGATTGACCAGCAACTGTACAAGGGCGACCTGCCCAACGATCTGAGCGCCGAGATCGCCCGCTTGGAGAAACTGGAAGACGAGCTGGCGAGGGTCGAAGTGCCACTGTCTTACTCCAACGAGCTATACCAGCTGCATATGCACCTGCGCTACATGATCGAACGGTTGCAGGCCCTGAAGCAGCGCCAGCTGAGCACCGGCGCCTAAGAGCAAGGCGCATAACCTGCCTGAGGCTATTGCGTGGCCACAAAAAACCCCGCCAGCGCTAAGCACTGGCGGGGTTTTGGGTTCAACTGATCACTTGATCCAGTGCTTGCCCCAGTGGGTGATGTCGTAGCGCTGCACACTGCGCGCCATACTCTTCTCAGCCTTAGCGGCTTCGATTTGATCATCGACCGCCTTCGTAGAGGCCGACAACCAACTGGTCACAAAGGCCATGGCATCGCCATTGATCTCCAAGGCGCGCTGCGCGATGTTGTTCAGATCATCGCAGCTGTCGTGGTAGCAAGGATCAAGTGCAACCCCCGCCGTACCGCCATAAAGGTTCGCCTGCTCAGGGGTTTTCAGTACCTCTGCTCCCGTAAACAACCCGCCAAAGGCGATGCCGTCCTGGAAGAACTGCGCGTAATCAGAACGGAAGGTGATTTCATCACCCTCGGACGGTAAACCGCGCAATTTGTAGTACTCCTCGAACAGTTTTTCGATGGCTGCAGAACCGGGCGGGCCTTGTAGGCCGAACGCAGAGCCGTCACCGTCATAAATGAAGTAGGCGAAGTTTGGCGAGGCGATCATGTCGAAGTTCAAGTAGGCCTTGATCTTGCTCTTCTGCTCTGCGGGCAGCTGCTCGACATAGTAAGTAGAACCCACCAGCCCAGACTCCTCAGCACCCCACCAGGCGAAGCGCAGCTTGTTCTTCGGCCGCACCTTCTGCAGCTGCAACGCCAACTCCAGCAACGCGGCGCTGCCCGAAGCGTTGTCGTTGATGCCTGCGCCCTCATATACCGAGTCAAGGTGAGCCCCGGCCATCACCACATTGTTGGCATTGCCATGGCGGCTCTCGGCAATCAGGTTAAAGGTCTGTGTGCGCTCACGCACTACATCGGCCAGCATGCGCACCTGCGTCTCTGCGCTTTGCGCCAAACCAACACCGACATCATAGGTGGCGAAGAAGGCTGGAATGCCGCCGGCATAGCTATCGCCCAGGGTGGCGTTGAGCAAGCCTTTTCGGTCTTCCGTATTGCCCTGATTGAAGATGATTACCCCTGAGGCACCAGCCGCAGCGGCGTTCTCCACTTTTAGTTGGAAATTACAGGTGCCGCGCTGCAGCAAGGCAATTGAGCCAGAAGGAAAATCGACAAAGTCCTCGGCTTCACAGCCACTGCTCGACAGGTTACCTGCACCCAAGGCGATATCGACAGCAGCCACCCGCGCACTGACATCACCGTCTTCCGTTTGCGACAAGTAGGTGAAGTCCACCTCCCACTCGAACTGCGTCGGGGTAGGTGCCAAGGCTTGCAGCTCGCCTGGCCCTTGTGGGTAGTAAGCGGTGAAGGGGAACGGCTGAACTTCAACCCGATAACCGGCGCCTTCCAGGGTGGATTTCACGTAATCAATCGAGCGCTGGTAGCCGGGCAGACCTGCGGCGCGGTTGCCGCCGTTGGCTTGGGCAATGTCCTTGAACATTTGCAGGTGGATGGCGGTGTTACTCGCCTGCATACAGCGCGGTAACCCAAGGGCCGTGCTATTGAGCAGACCGAAACGGCATTCCAAAGGTCCCAAGCGCGTCGGGCTCCAAAACGCATTAAACAGTTGGCTGCTATTTTTGTTCGACTCGGCGAGCACTTGACCCGAGACCGCCGCCAGTAGGCTTGCGACCAATAAACCGCTTTTCACAGTCTTGTTATGCATGTTGCCTCCAATCCATATATGGAGCTTTTTAGGTGCGGCAGCGCTTGTGACACCGCCGCGATACGTCCTTTTACTGCGTCGTGTGGACGCTAGATAACCTAGACGTGGATATTCATCTTCGCGAACCGATATCTACAAATTTCTTGAAAATAAGAACTTATCGACGAACATAAGCGTAATTGGCCAGCATTTGGCCATTAGCTTATTGAATTCCACAGGTAGGTTTCGGGGGCGTGAACAGCCCGGTGTAGCGCGCGAACAGATGGAGAGAGCCCCGTACTCAGGTAAACTCTGTGCACATTTTGTAGATCGGCTCCGTATCGGCCTCGCCAATAACCGAGGAGCCATCACACGCCCTGCGACTGACCTGAAGACCTACCCCATGCCGATCCGCCACTGCATCGTCCACCTGATCGACAAGAAGCCCGATGGCACGCCCGCTGTGCTGCATGCCCGCGACACCGAGCTGGGCGCCTCGCAAGCCATCGAAAACATGCTCGCTGACCTTAACGAGAGCTATAACGCCAAACAGGGCAAAGCCTGGGGTTTCTTCCATGAAGAGTCCGGCGCTTACCCGTTCAGCGGCTGGTTGAAAGCTTATCTGGATGAGAGTCAGGATTTCGCCGCCTTCAGCCGCCAGGCCGTGGAGCAGCTGCAAAAGCTGATGGAAGAATCCAACCTGTCCACCGGCGGCCATGTGTTGTTCGCCCACTACCAGCAAGGCATGACCGATTACCTGGCGATTGCCCTGCTGCATCACAGCGAAGGCGTGGCAGTGAATGATGCGCTGGACGTGACCGCTGCCAAGCACCTGGACCTGAGCCAGTTACATCTGGCGGCGCGGATCAACATCTCCGAGTGGCGCAATAACGCCAACTCCAAGCAGTACATCTCGTTTATCAAAGGCAAGAACGGCAAAAAGGTCTCGGAATACTTTCGCGACTTTATCGGCTGCCAGGAAGGCGTAGACGGGCCCGGCGAAACCCGCACCCTGCTCAAAGCCTTCAGCGACTTCGTCGAAAGCGAAGACCTGCCCGAAGAAAAGGCTCGCGAGAAGACCAAAACGTTGGTCGGCTATGCCTCCAGCCAAGCCAAGCTGGGCGAGCCAATGACCTTGACTGAGTTATCCGGCTTGATCGACGAAGAACGCCCCCAAGCTTTCTATAACCATATCCGTAATAAAGATTACGGCCTGTCTCCTGAAATCCCGGCAGACAAGCGCACCCTCAACCAGTTTCAGCGCTTTACCGGTCGCGCCGAAGGCTTGTCGATCAGCTTCGAAGCACACCTGTTGGGCTCGAAGATCGAGTACGACGAAAGCAGCGACACCTTGGTGATTCGCAATCTACCAACGCAGCTCACCGACCAGCTAAAACGTCGGAAAAACTGACGCTCAATTCCCGCAGGAGGTAAGACAAGGAATGTCGATGAAGAAAATTGTGCTCGTAGTCTGCGCCCTGGCGCTCTATCAGCATTGGGACACGCTGCAAAACTGGTTGCAGCCACAGCAGGCTGATCGCCCAGGTGAAGTGGTGTTGTACGCCACCCAATGGTGCGGGTATTGCGCCAAGACCCGCGAACAGCTGGCGCTGGACCAGGTTGCTTACCGTGAAGTCGATATTGAGAAGGACACTGCCGGTCAAGCAACCTTCAAATCCCTAGGCGGCCGTGGTGTACCGCTACTGAATATCAAAGGCACCATCATCCACGGCTACAACCCGAAAGCGATGCAGGCCGCATACTGAAACTGTGGTGCACTCTGCTAACAGAGTGCACCACAGTTATTCGGCATTTACAGCGCCTTGATCGCAAATCCCATGCGCGGAAAGTGCACATGCACGGTGCCGGCGCGCGGGTCTTCGCGACGCAGGATCAGCTCTTCGCTGCCGCTGAACACCAACTCGCCTTCAACCGCATCAACGCCATAGTCGATGGCGGAGATCGCCACCTGCTGACCAACAGCAAAACCATTCGGATCAACCAAGGCTGCACTCGGCAGCGCTGCCGGGGTGGCATCACGGGCAATGCTGATGGCCTCTTCGCCGCTCATGTCGCTGAACGAGCCATGGCCAAAATCCAGCACGCGCGCCAGCCAGGTGGCTACAGCTGGGTAGGCATCAACCAGCGGCGCCGTCACCGGCGTACCGCGCAGGAACCACAATGAATGCGCCATGGCGATATCCGCCAGCGAAGCTTCACCAAACAGGAAGTCACCTGGTTCGCGCTCAAGCTGCTGCTGCAAACGCGCCATGATCGTCGGCCACTGATGCTTGGCCACTTCCAGCGGTACACGGGTGGCCAAGCCGCCGTTAAACAACGTCGAGCGATCGGCAATAAAGGTCTTGAGGGTCTCTGGTGGCAATTTACCAAAACGTGCAGCGACCGACTCAGGCTGGAACACCAGGCTCACGGCATGCAGAAACACCTGCGAGTCGGCCCACTGAGCAAAAGCGGCGACGTTGAACGCCTGGCCTTCTGGCAGCAATGCAGGGGTGCTCTTTTGCGCTTCCAGGCGCTGGGCAATCAGGGCGCTGTCGCAGTAGATATCCGCACCGATCTGCAGCACGGGGGTTTTGCGGTAGCCGCCGGTCAGCGCGGTCAGATCGGGCTTGGGCATGATCGGCGGGATCATCACCGAGCGCCAAGAGAGCTGCTTGAAACCGAGCATCAAGCGCGTCTTCTCGGCGAAGGGCGAAGTCGGGTAATGGTGCAAGATCAACTCGTGCATGGCAGGCTCCGCAAGGTTTTTGGGGTAGACCTGCAGCTTAACCGTGCCGACGCTATCGGCCTACCCGCTCAGCCTGATGGTGCGTTATCAACCACGGCGATAACAGGCGCGGCAGCGACCAACGCTTCCTTAGCAGCCTTGGTCAGGCCTTTGATGGCCCGCTCACGGCGCAGCGCATCGCCTTTGCCGGCACAGGCCTCGATATACACCAGCGCCTGAGCCGGGCTTGAGTGAAAGAAGCGCGCACCTTTGCCGCTCTGATGTTTGCTAAAACGCTTGTGTGGGTCGTCGCTGATGCCGCAATACAAGGCACCATTGGCCGCGCGCACCAGGTAGACAAACCAGGCTTTGTTTGGCGCAGCCGTCAGTTCAGCAGGTGAATCGGACATCAGGCCAATCAACCAATAATGGACAAGACCGCGAGCTTAACGACTCTTTTGAAACGCCGCCAAACCTTTGCCCGCCTGTTGGCGAATCGCGCTTTGCACAAAAGGCGCCCAGCCCAGCAACAGACCTTTAGCGCCCAAGGCCTGGCGCGCCCACTTCCACAAGTCGAAGTGATCGCGGTGCTCGATGATCTGGCCATCGCGAAAGCGGAAGCCGGCCTCGATATGGTTGATCACCGTGTTACCGGTCTGGCTAAAGGTGTAGGTGGCCACCCAGCGCGCCCGGCCGCTGTGGTCGTCCGCCGTCACGCCGTCAAAGCTCAGGGAAAAATCCTGCGCTTTGCTGCACAGCATGCGCCACATATCCCCAGCCGCCGCACCGCGCAAATCGGTAAACACCGGGTCACTGAAGTGCACATCATCGGCGTAGCAACTGGCCATGGTCTCTGCATCCAGCTGTTGAAAGGCCTGATAGAAGCGGGTGATCAGTTCGGCGTTGGCATGGCTCATGGGGCGGAACTCCAGATACGCAGTTAAATAATAGGGAGACTGCAGCCAGTATTGGCCTAAAGCGCCGGCCAGGCGATTGGCGTAAAAGACATTCTTGTGTCAATAATCGCCAAATCTGTCTGCCGCGAACACACCATGCTGAAGATTGCCTTGTATGTCTGCCCGCAAACGGTGTGCTCCAGCCTGAGCATGGCCATGGATGCCTTCACCCTGGCCAACCGTCTGGCCGCGCAGCGCCTGTTTACCTTAACCCGCGTCAGCCTGGACGGCGTGGCTGTCGACCTGGACTTTGCGCAGATTCAGGTCGACGGCGATCTGCGTCTGGCCGAGGACGCTGATGTGGTGCTGCTGCCTGCCAGCGGCAGCGCTATCGACAGCACCCTGGCCACCAATGCCGCACTGTTACCCTGGCTGGCGCAGCGCCCAGCGCAGCAACAACTTGCCAGCCTGTGCAGCAGCGCCGTGCTGCTGGCCGCAGCTGGGGTACTCGACGGCCGCCGCGCTACCACGCACTGGGTACTGGCCAGCCAGTTCCGCCAGCGCTTCCCGCAGGTCAACCTACAGATTGAACAACTGGTGTGCGAGGACGGCCGCCTGCTCAGCTCCGGCGGGGCGCATGCCGGGCTCGACCTGTGCCTGCACCTGATCCGCCAACATGGCGGCGAGGCACTGGCGCAGCAGGTGGCCAATGCGTTGGTCTTCGATACCGCTCGCGGCAATCAGTCACGCTTCGCCCCGCTGCTGCCGCCCACCCGCGCTAACTGCCCGCTTGCGCCGTTGTTGCAGTGGCTGCACAACCATCATGGCGAACCCATCGACATGCCTCGCCTGGCGGCCCAGGCTAACTGCTCATCACGTACGTTGCTGCGGCGCTTCAAAGCCAGTACCGGACTGACGCCCAACGATTACCTGCAACGTGTACGCATCAGCGCGGCGCAGCGCGCCTTGCGCGGCAGCAAATCACTGGAACAGATCGCCGCACAGGTTGGCTACGCCGACCGCGCCACCTTTGCCAAGTTGTTCAAACAACTCTGCGGGGAAAGCCCAGGGACGTTTCGCAAGCGCCTACAGGCTGGGTGAGGCTGTATAAACGTTGGCAACGAATCAAGCGACCTACTCCGGGTTTATTCGAGGACACAGCATGAGCAACACCTATGGCACAGCCGATGCGTCTTATCAGGCCGCAGGCGGCATCGATGGTTTGCGCCGTTTGGTCGCAGATTTCTACCGGTTGATGGATGAGCGGCCTGAAGCGGCCAAACTGCGCAGCCTGCATGCTGAAAGCCTGGAGCTGGCCAGCGACAAACTCGCGTGCTTTCTCAGCGGTTGGCTCGGTGGGCCCAAGCTATATAGCGAGAAATATGGCGCCATTGCCATCCCGGCTTTTCACGCGCAGTGGCCAATCAGTGAGCAGCTGAGTCAGAGCTGGCTCAGCTGCATGCAGCAGGCAATTGCCTTGCAGCCCTACCCCGCAGCGTTTGCCGAGTACCTGCTAGCCCAACTGCGTGTACCGGCGCAGCGGATCGTGCAGGCCAGCCGCAACCGACATGGCGATACCTGCGATTAAGGCTGTTGCTTCCAGCGCTCGGCGGCGTTCTGATCGGAGCAACGCCCTTCGACCCAGCGCGGGCCGTCGGCGGTGTCTTCTTTCTTCCAGAACGGCGCGCGGGTTTTCAGGTAGTCCATGACGAAGTTGCAGGCATCAAACGCGGCCTGACGGTGAGCGCTGCTGGTGCCGACAAATACAATCGGCTCGCCCGGTTCCAGGCGACCAATGCGGTGGATGACCTCGATGCTCAGCAGCGGCCAGCGCGTTTTTGCTTCTTCGGCGATCTTGCCCAGAGCCTTCTCGGTCATGCCGGGGAAGTGTTCCAGGAACATCCCGCCCACTTCGCGGCCTTCATTGAAATCGCGCACGTAGCCCACAAAGCTGACCACCGCACCGACGCCCAGGTTCGCGGCATGCAGGGCATTGAGCTCAAGGCCCGGATCGAAGGGTTGTGATTGGACGCGAATGCTCATGAAAATGCTCTCGTATGGGAGGTGCGTAGGGTGGGTTAACGGCGCAAAACCAAGCACTCAACCCATCCTGCAATCTGTCGCGGCTAAAGCCCCGCCCACAAACGGCTACACATCTGTGGGAGCGACTTTAGCCGCGATAACAGCAAACTCAACCGCCGGTCACCGTGGGGAAAAACGCCACTTCATCACCGGCCGCTAAAGGTTCGTCCAAGCTGCACAACTCCTGATTGCGCGCGCACATCAGGTTCTGTTCGGCGAGCACATCCCACACGCCGCCGCGGCTGAGCAAATGCTGACGCAGTTCATCGAGGCTACTGAACTCACCACTCAACTGCTCGCCATCCAAGCCCAGGGCCTCACGGTAACGGGCGAAATATTGCACGCGAATCATGCCTGCTCTCCCACGTCGCTCTCGACTTTGAAGTGGCCGCTCTTGCCGCCGACTTTTTCCAGCAAGCGCACAGTCTCAATTACCATGCCACGGTCCACCGCCTTGCACATGTCATAGATGGTCAGCGCGGCGACGCTGGCGGCCGTCAGGGCCTCCATTTCCACCCCGGTCTGCCCAGTCAGCTTGCAGCGCGCGGTGATGCGCACGGCATCCACGCCCTCAGGCGTCAGCTCGACCTTGACGCTGGTGAGCATCAACGGATGGCACAGCGGAATCAGGTCGCTGGTTTTCTTCGCCGCCTGAATACCGGCGATACGCGCCACGGCGAACACGTCGCCTTTGGGGTGATCGCCCTGGGTAATCATCTGCAGGGTTTCGGGGCGCATGCGCACCAGAGCTTCGGCCACGGCTTCACGGACGGTCAGGGCTTTATCACTGACATCGACCATATTGGCGCGGCCTTGGGAATCGAGATGGGTTAACACGGGCAGACTCCAGGCGGGTATCGGCCGATTGTAAACCCAGGGGTCAAGTTTCGGCACCTGTGAATGCCAAAGGATTCAGACGAGAGGCTGTAGTGACGCCCTGCCCTGCAGCCATAAAGGCCTGCAGGGTGAGCGAGGACAGGCCGATTACAGGTGGGTTTCGGCGTACTCGGCGAGAATCGAACGCGGCACCCCTTGCAGGGTGATGTGCACGCCATGCTCAAAGTCTTTGAAGCGCTCCGTCAGGTAGGTCAGCCCGGAGCTGGGGGCCGACAGGTAAGGGGTATCGATCTGCGCCAAGTTACCCAGGCACACCACTTTGGAGCCATTACCGGCACGGGTGATGATGGTTTTCATCTGGTGCGGGGTGAGGTTCTGGCATTCGTCGATCAGGATCAGGCTCTGCTGGAAACTACGCCCGCGAATGTAGTTGAGGGATTTAAATTGCAGCGGCACCTTTTGCAGGATGTAGTCGACGCTGCCGTGGGTGTTTTCGTCCTCCATGTGCAGGGCTTCAAGGTTGTCGGTAATTGCGCCGAGCCAGGGCTCCATCTTCTCCGCTTCGGTGCCGGGCAGAAAGCCGATTTCCTGATCCAGCCCCTGCACGCTGCGGGTGGCGATGATGCGCCGGTAACGCTTGGTAACCATGGTCTGCTCGATGGCCGCCGCCAGGGCCAGGATGGTTTTACCCGAGCCCGCCGCACCGGACAGATTGACCAGGTGAATATCCGGATCAAGCAAGGCAAACAGCGCCAGTGACTGGTAGATATCGCGCGGGCGCAGGCCCCAGGCCTCCTGGTGCATCAGGGGTTCTTGGTGCATGTCGAGAAGCAGCAGTTCGCCGTGTTTGATGCCTTTGATCCAGCCAACAAAACCCTGTTCGTCGATGATGAACTCGTTGACGTGCACCGCCGGCAGGTTGTCAGTGAGCTGCACGCGGTGCCAGGTGCGGCCATGATCCTGACGGGTTTCCACCTTGTTCACGCGGTCCCAGAAGGAGCCGCTCATATTGTGGTAACCCTGCGACAGCAGCGACACATCGTCGACCAACTGGTCGGTGTGGTAATCCTCCGAGTCGATGCCACAGGCGCGCGCTTTCAGGCGCATGTTGATGTCTTTGGTCACCAGCACCACGTTAAGGCCGGGGCGGCGGGACTTCAGCTCCACCAGCTGGTTGATGATCTTGTTGTCGTTGAGGTCTTCCGGCAGCCAGGTGACCGGGGCTGCGCTCTTGCTCATAAGAATCGAGAGAAAGCCGCACGGGCCACTCTTGTCACGTTGGATGGCAACGCCGTGTTCCACCTCATCCGGGTTGGCGCTGCCGAGGATCTTGTCAATCAGGCGGATGGCCTGGCGGCACTCGGCGGCCACGCCCTGTTTGCCGGTTTTAAGCTTGTCCAGTTCCTCCAGTACGGTCATCGGGATGGCGACGTGGTGCTCCTGAAAATTCAGCAGCGCGTTGGGATCGTGGATCAGCACATTGGTGTCGAGGGCGTACAGGGTTGGGGCGGTGGGCTTGGAGCGTCCGTGGTCATCCATACTCGGTCACCTTCTTGTAGTAGCCAAGCAACGCAGGGGCAAAACTGCGCCGCGGAGGGGCCGTCGACTCCTCAGTGCCGGGGCTGAGAAGGCTGCAAAAAGGTGGGGGCCAGTGGCCGCCACCTGTCTGCAGGGTTCGGCGGTCTTGCCTTTTAATTACTCCTATTCAGATGACAGAAAAACGTTTTTTTACGCATCTGCAGGTTTATTTGTCGGAGCGACAAATAGCGCTTGGCGACCTGCGCATGCATCGTTAAAGTCAGAAGTCCAGCCGGCTTTCGAGCCGGCCGTTTTTTTCCATTCAAACCCGTCCTGCCTTGTGCGCAGCAGCACAGCGATTGACCTCCACGGTCACATGCACCAGCTCCACAATCTCCGCCAGCCGCGCCTTGTAGCGGTCCGCCGAACCTTCGCCATGGGTCACCACGCTGACGATGCAAGCGAACTGCGCCCGGCCGACGCGCCACAGGTGCAGATCCGCGAGTTCGGTATCCGTCTCCTGGGCCAACGCGCTGCGCACGCGCTCAACAACCGGGCTGTCCATCTCGCGATCGAGCAGCACCTTGCCAGTTTCAAGCAGCAGGCCCTTGGCCCACACCGCAATGATCACCGCGCCAATCACCCCCATCAGCGGGTCAAGCCAGTCCCAGCCCAGCCACATGCCCCCTACGAGCGCGAGAATGGCGGCCACTGAGGTCAGCGCATCAGCCAGCACATGGATAAAGGCGGCGTGGCGATTGAGGTCCTTCCCCGCAGACGGCGCCGCGTGATCGTGATCGTGATCGTGATCGTGATCGTGATCGCCATGAGCATGCGCGGCGGCGGGCTGATGATCATGACCGGAACCATGGGCGTGATCATGGCTGTCGCGCAGCAGCCAGGCGGACGCCAGATTGACCAACAGGCCGATCACCGCCACCCACAGGGCCATGTCGAAGGTAATGGTTTGCGGCTGCCATAAGCGCCACAGCGACTCAAACGCCAGCATCGTCACCACCACGACCAGCAACAAGGCACTGGCAAAACCGGCGAGCACCTCAATCTTCCAGGTACCGAAGGCAAAACGTGGATCATTGGCATAACGCCTTGCCAGCAGGTAGGCCAACGCGGTCAGGCCGATGGCCAGCATATGCGAGGCCATGTGCCAGCCATCGGCGAGCAAGGCCATGGAGTTGAAGGCATAGCCGGCGACGATCTCCACCAGCATGGTCACCCCGGTTAGCGCAGCAACGCGCCAAGCCTGGCGCTCGGCAGTGGTTTCCAGCGGGCGATAGTTGTGGGAAGGCTCCCAGCGCGAATGGTTGCAAGCGGTCATGGTAGCTCCTTGAGAGTTCGACCTGGGCAAACTACAACCCCGTGGCGGCCCCTGGGTCAAGCCGCAAAACCAATCGCCCCTATAGGTAGTCTCAGCGGCTCACAGCTTCTAGAATCGCCGCAGACTTTCAGGAGCAAGCTTATGTTGATGGTGATTTCCCCGGCCAAGACCCTCGATTACGAGACGCCGCCTGCAACCTCGCGCTTTACCCAACCGGAACACCTCGATCACGCCCAGGAACTTATCCAGCAACTGCGCGACTTCAGCCCGGCGCAAATCGCCGAATTGATGCACCTCTCGGACAAGCTCGCCGGCCTCAACGCCGCGCGCTTCGGCAGCTGGGAGCGGCCGTTCAATCCGTCCAACGCCAAGCAGGCGCTGCTGGCGTTCAAAGGCGATGTATACACCGGCTTGCAGGTCGAAGATTTCAGCGAAGCCGACTTCGACTTCGCTCAGGATCACCTGCGCATGCTCTCTGGCCTCTACGGCGTACTACGGCCATTGGACCTGATGCAGCCTTATCGCCTGGAAATGGGCACCAAGCTGGCCAACCCGCGCGGCAATAACCTTTACGATTTCTGGGGAGAGCGCATCAGCGGCTGGTTGAATGAGGCGCTGGCGGCTCAAGGCGATGAGGTATTGCTCAACCTGGCGTCCAATGAATACTTCAGCGCAGTAAAACGCAAAGCGCTGAATGCACGCCTGATCAACACCGAGTTCAAGGATCAGAAGAACGGTCAGTACAAAATTATCAGTTTCTACGCAAAAAAAGCCCGCGGCCTGATGGCCCGCTATGTGATCAAGGAACGCCTGACCGACCCAGCCGGCCTCAAGGATTTCACCTCTGAGGGTTACCGTTATTCGGCTGAAAATTCGACACCTGACACATTAGTTTTCCTCCGCGACCACCCCCACGATTAACCCCCCGCCACCTCTGCGGGCCCCGAAATGGCCCGCTCCGCGCTATTCAGCATCCTCATTCAATAACTACTCAACCAGTCAGCTTTATTACGCCTGCACTTCATTGTGGAACTTTTACGCACGCATAAACACCGCGCGATTTCCCTTTAACAACAGTTGCAAAGTGCCATCAACGCACAACTACCACGCAGTTCTCATTTCATTACAAAACATGACGAACGGTAGGAACCATCAGAAAAGCATCGGACTCATAGCGACACGATGTTTTTCTTAATGCAACTTCCGCATGAGTATATCTGCCATTAACACCGGACCCATGTCTGGCGTAGAAACTTGGCCAATAGAAAGTAACGGATAAACACAAGGCGGAACTATCGAACCTTCAATAACTCTGTAAAAGCCTAGCCCAGAGCCTGCCGTGTTACTGGGCAACCAAATAGAACGGGCGTGCTAGTTATAAAGCCCGACGCCGGCAACGGCTTACAGTTGCCAATTAATTTTAATGCCTGAATTAGTTCGAACACCTAACCGTGCCGAACTAACGAACAACCGTGGTTAATAGCCACTACTCAATTGCGCAATAAATGGACGAGGTAAATACAATGCGAATCAGCATATTCGGCTTGGGTTATGTAGGCGCAGTTTGTGCGGGGTGCTTATCGGCACGCGGCCACCATGTAATTGGTGTGGATATATCCGCAAGCAAGATTGACCTGATCAACAACGGCAAGTCGCCCATCGTCGAACCAGGCCTGGAAGCGCTACTGCAACAAGGGTTGGCCTCGGGGCATTTGCGCGGGACCACGGATGTAGCCGACGCCGTACTCAACAGCGACGTGTCGTTTATCTGCGTGGGCACGCCGAGCAAGAAAAACGGCGACCTTGAGCTCAATTACATCGAAGGCGTATGCCGCGAAATCGGCCTGGCCATGCGCGACAAAACCGAGCGCCACACCGTGGTGGTACGCAGCACCGTGCTGCCGGGCACCGCCAAAAATGTGGTACTGCCAATTCTGCAAGAGAGCTCAGGCAAGCAGGCCGGGGTCGATTTCGGGCTTGCAGTCAACCCGGAATTCCTTCGTGAAAGCACGGCAATCAAGGATTACGACTTCCCACCCATGACGGTGATTGGCGAGTTTGATCAAGCCTCAGGCGATCTGCTGGAAGCCATCTACAGCGAGCTGGATGCACCGATCATTCGTAAGAACATCGATGTCGCCGAGATGATCAAGTACACCTGCAATGTGTGGCACGCCACCAAGGTCACCTTCGCCAACGAGATCGGCAATATCGCCAAAGCGGCCGGCGTGGATGGTCGCGATGTGATGGACGTGATCTGCCAGGATCACAAACTCAACCTGTCCAAGTACTACATGAAACCCGGTTTTGCCTTCGGCGGTTCGTGCCTGCCCAAGGACGTGCGCGCCCTGTCCTACCGCGCCGGTTCTCTGGACGTCGACGCACCGCTGATTGGCTCGCTGATGCGCAGCAACGGCATCCAGGTGCAGAACGCCTTCGACATCATCGCCAGCTACGACAAACGCAAAGTCGCCCTGCTCGGTTTGAGCTTCAAGGCGGGCACCGATGACCTGCGCGAAAGCCCGTTGGTGGAGCTGGCGGAAATGCTTATCGGCAAGGGTTACGACCTGAGCATCTTCGACCGCAACGTCGAGTACGCCCGCGTTTACGGGGCGAACAAGGAGTACATCGAGTCGAAGATTCCCCACGTGTCCTCGCTGCTCAGCAGTGATTTCGATGCGGTGGTGGATAACGCCGACATCATCGTGTTGGGCAACAGCGACATGCACTTTGCCCCCCTGGCGCAGCAAGCCTTGCACGGCAAACACGTGGTCGATCTGGTGGGCTTTATGCCGACCGCATCGCGTGCCGGCAGCGAAGGCATTTGCTGGTAAGCGCAACGGCTATCAGCCCACGCACACCCTGGGCGGCCACGTGCTGACCCAGGGTCTACCCGGCACAAACGATGGATATGTTTATGCACCTGCACACGCTGAAAAGCGGCCTCAACCAGGCTGCTGGCTGGCTGTTCTACGTATCACTGCTGATGCTGCTTGCGCTGGCACTGCCCAGGAGCGTGTTCGACCCCGAGTCGCGCGACTACCTGCTGTTGATCGGCGCAGTGGGCATCTGGCGTTATTCCATGGGTGCTGTGCACTTCGTACGCGGCATGCTGTTTCTCTATGTGGTGTTCCCGCACTACCGGCGCAAGGTCGCCAAGCTGGGTACGGACACCGACCCGTCCCAGGTGTTTTTACTGGTCACCAGTTTTCGCATCGACGCCCTGACCACCGCCCAGGTGTACCACTCGGTGATCCGCGAGGCGATCGAGTGCGGCTACCCGACCAACGTGGTCTGCTCCATTGTCGAGCTGTCGGATGAGCTGCTGGTGAAAAACCTCTGGGCGCAGATGCAGCCCCCGGCGCACGTCACCCTGAGCTTTGTGCGAATTCCCGGCACCGGCAAGCGTGACGGCCTGGCCTATGGCTTTCGCGCCATCTCGCGGCAGATGCCGGCAGCCGACGCAGTAGTGGCGGTGATCGACGGCGACACCGTGCTCGGCGAAGGCGTGGTGCGCAAAACCGTACCCTGGTTCAAGTTGTTCCCCAATGTCGGCGGTCTCACCACCAATGAGTTCTGCGAGGTACGCGGCGGCTATGTGATGAGTGAATGGCACAAGCTGCGTTTTGCCCAGCGCCACCTCAACATGTGCTCGATGGCCCTGAGCAAGCGCGTACTGACCATGACCGGGCGCATGTCAGTGTTCCGCGCTGCCGTGGTCACGGACCCGGCGTTTATCGCCGACGTGGAAAGCGACCACCTCGAACACTGGCGGCTGGGGCGTTTCCAGTTTCTCACCGGTGACGACAAGTCCAGTTGGTACAGCTTGATGCGCCTTGGCTACGACACCTTCTACGTGCCGGATGCGGCGATCAACACGGTCGAGCACCCGCCAGAAAAAAGCTTTATCAAAGCCAGCCGCAAGCTGATGTTCCGCTGGTACGGCAATAACCTGCGGCAGAACGCCCGCGCCCTGCGCCTTGGGGTCAAGCGCCTGGGCGGCTTCACCAGCCTGGTGCTGTTCGACCAGCGCGTGTCGATGTGGACCAGCCTGCTTGGCCTGAGCGTGGCGATCATCGCCAGCATCAAATACGGCTTCGGTTTCCTGCTGGCCTACCTGCTGTGGATCGGCCTCACACGCCTGGTTTTGTCCCTACTGCTCAGCGTCAGCGGCCACCACATCGGCCCGGCTTACCCGCTGATTCTTTATTACAACCAGATCGTCGGAGCGCTGGTGAAGATCTACGTGTTCTTCCGCCTCGACCAGCAATCCTGGACCCGCCAGAACACCAAGTTGGATCGCGGTTTGGTGAGTTTTCAGCGTTGGTTCAACACCTGGTCCTCGCGGGCCATGACTTTCTCTGCCGCCAGCATCTTCGTCGCCGCACTCATGGTGCTGGTGTGACCACCGGTTATCTTTTGCATAGGAATTTGCACACATGAACACAGCCGTTAACGTCAATGTTACCCACGAGTCCGAAGCCCAGCGCCAACATGCCCGGGTAAAAATCCCGGTGGTGCTGCATTACCTGAACAAGCAGCGTGAACGCATCGAGATGCCGCTCAGCGATATCTCGGCGGGCGGCTTCGGCTTTATCGACAGCAAGCAGCAGATCCAGATCGGCGACTTTCACAAAGGCCGCCTGCAATTCAAGCTCGACAGCTTCAACCTGGGCATCGACATCGAATTCCAGGCACGTTCGGTGGATGTCGACAGCAACCGTGTCGGCTGCCAACTGCACAACCTCAAGCCGCGCGAGCAAGCCACCCTGCACCACCTGATCAGCGCTTACCTGGGCGGTGAGTTGATCAGCGCCGGCGACCTGCTCAGCACTCTGCAGCGCGAAAATTTCACCAAGGCGCGCAAGCACAACAACGGCGGCACCAGCATGAGCGCCTTCGGCCGCCTCAAGGCCGTGACCTTCAGCCTGGGCATCTTTCTGGTTGGCCTGGCCGCGTTCGGTTTTATCTTCAAGTCGGTATACGGCCTGTACTTCGTCACCCACGCCGAATCCGCCATGGTCAACGTACCGAGCATGCAAGTCACCATGCCCCGTGAAGGCACCGTGCAAAGCTTGGCAGGCCCGGGTGGTGAGGTGGACAAGGGCGCGCCCATCGCCACCTTCTCCGCCACCATGCTGGAAATGCTCAAAGGCCACCTGGCTGACGAGCAGCTGACTCCGGCCAACGTCGAGGAGCTGTTCGGCAAGCAGATGAAAGGCACCCTGACCAGCCCCTGCAACTGCAAAATTGCTCGTCAGCTGGTCGCCGACGGCCAGTTCGCCAACAAAGGTGATGTGATCTTTGAGCTGGTCCCGCAAGACAGCAAAGCCACCGTTACCGCCAGCTTCCCCTATCGCAACATTGCTCAGGCCCGCCCCGGCACTCAGGTCAGCTTCCAGGTGGCCGGTGAGGACGCGCTGCGTCGCGGCACGATTATCAACACCAGCCTGCACCAGGGCGGCTTGTCATCGGACATCCGTGCGGAAATCCAACCGGACGCGACCCTACCCAGCACCTTTGCCGGCCAGCCGGTGGAAGTGGTTATCGATCGTGGCCCCTCGTTTGACTGGGTGATCGACAAGGCCGTGGCGGCTGGCTTCTAAGGAGTACGCGGACATGGCAAAGACCTCTCCCCATCTGTTGTTGCTCAGTGCCGCGGTGCTGTCCGGCTGTGCCGGGCTGCCCGACCAACGCCTGGCCAACGAGGCCCTGCAACGCGGCGACAGGCAACTGGCCGAACAGCATTTCAGCCAACTGGCCGAGCGGGGCTATGTCGAGGCGCAGATCGGCCTGGCCGACCTGCAATTGGCCAACGGCAGCCCAGCTGACGTGGACAAGGCCGAGCAGACCTACCGCTTGGCACTCGATGCCTCACCACGGGCGCAGGCCCGGCTCGGCAAGCTGCTGGCACGCAAACCCGACAGCAGCGCCGCCGAACGCCGCGAAGCCGCACAACTGCTCAACGACTCGTTCAGCGCTGGCGAACCCAGCAGCCTGCTGCCGTTGGTGATGCTTTATCTGCAATACCCACAGGACTTTCCCGATATGAACGTACAACAACGTATCGCGACCTGGCGCCAACAAGGTTATGCCCAGGCCGACCTCGCGCAAATCCTCTTCTATCGCACCCAAGGCACCTATGATCAGCATCTGGATGAAGTCGAACAGATCTGCCAAAACCTGATTAGCGAGGCCGACACCTGCTACGCCGAACTGGCCACCGTGTACCAGAAACAAGGCCAAACCGATAAACAACAGGCCCTTATTAAGCGCCTGATGGCGGCTTACCGCAGCGGCGCAGTGCCCGCGCAACGCGTCGATGACGTGGCCACCGTGCTGGCCGATGCCGAACTTGGCCAGCCCGACGAAGACACCGCCCAGGAAATCCTCGAAGCCATCGCGCCACGCTATCCCGCCGCTTGGGTCAGCCTGGCACGCCTGCTCTACGACTACCCAGCGCTGGGCGACATCGAACAGATGCAGACGTACCTCGAACAAGGCCGTGCCGCCGCCCTGCCACGCGCCGAGCTGCTGCTCGGACGCCTGTACTACGAAGGCAAGTTACTGCCGCAAAACCCACAAAAAGCCGAAGAACACCTGCGTAAAGCCGCCCCCAGCGAGCCCAGCGCCAACTACTTCCTCGGGCAGATTTACCTGCGCGGCTATCTCGGCGACATCTACCCGCAGCAAGCGCTGGACCACCTGCTCAGCGCCGCGCGCAGTGGCCAGATCAACGCCGACTTCGCCCTCGCGCAAATGTTCTCCCAAGGCAAAGGCATCCAACCGGACCTGAGCAATGCCTATGTGTTCAGCCAACTGGCCCTGCCCAAAGACACCCCCGCAGCCATTGACCTGGCCAGCGAAATCAACCAGCGCCTGGCCCCGGCAGAGCGCTTCAAGGCCGAACGCATGCTGCGCGAAGAACGCCAGCTACGTGGCAATGCCTGGCAAGAGCAACCACCTATGCAGGCGCAGCTGCCATGAGAAAAGGACCTGCAATGCACCTTAACCGGATCACCACCGGCCTTGGCCTGAGTGCTTCCCTGCTGGCGTTCACCCCCGCCTGGGCGGCGCAGACAAGCGATGACAACTTCGGCATCGACTTCAAAATCACCGCGCAATCGGAAGACGACCGCGACCTCGGCACCCTGGACGGTGGCGACGTTAACGGTATCGGCCTCGACGTGCGCCCCTGGGTCTATGGCGAGCGCGACAACTGGAGCGCCTTTGCCTTGGGCCAGGCCGTCACGGCGACCGACATTATTGAAACCGACACCCTGCAAGCCAGCGAGGGCGACACCAGTAGCAACAGCGGGAACACCGGCCGCGAGCCAGACAAAAGCTACCTGGCCTTGCGCGAATTCTGGGTCGACTACAAGGGCCTGACCGCCTACCCCGGCGAGCACCTGCGTCTGGGTCGCCAGCGCATGCGCAGCGACGACGGCACCTGGTGGGATACCAATATCGAAGCACTGCGCTGGAGCTTTGACACCACCCTGCTCAAGGCCCATGTCGGCGTGGCGCAGCGTTTTTCCGACTACCGCACCGACCTCGACGAACTGGCCCCAGAAGACGAAGACCGCCAACACCTGTTCGGCGATATCTCGACGCAATGGAAGCCCGGCCATTGGCTTGGCTTCAAAGCCCACCACAGCCGCGACAGCGGCGAGCTGGCCAACCCCGGCGAAGAACTCGACGAGATGAGCAAGCGCTACACCGGCGACCTCACCTGGCTGGGCTTGAGCGCCGACGGCGACTTCTTCAACCGCCGCTCGACTATGCCGCTCAACTACTGGGCGCAAGCCACCTGGCTCACCGGTGATGTCGATGAGCTGGAGCAGCAAGTGGTCGGCGACCAGCGCCTGGCCAGTGGCGCGCGCAACGTCGATGTAAATGCCTGGGCTGTGGACCTCGGCCTGCGCTGGAACATCGATGACAACTGGCGCCTCGGTGGCGCCTATGCCCGTGGCAGCGGCGGCGGTGATGACGACAGCTCCGAGCAGTTCCGCCAAACCGGGCTGGAGAGCAACCGCTCCAACTTCACCGGCACCAATGCCCGCATGCACCGCTTCGGCGAAGCCTTCCGTGGCGAGCTTTCCAACCTGCAAGTGGCCACGGCGTTCACCTCCTGGCAGCTGCGCGACGATTACGACGCCAGCCTGGTTTACCACCAGTTCTGGCGCGTCGACGACCAGCAGGATATTGGCGACAGCGGCATCATCGCGCCGCTGCAGGCAGGCGAGAAAGAAGTCGGCCAGGAACTCGATCTGGTCGTGACCAAGTACTTCAAGCAGGGCCTGTTGCCGGCCTCGATGGCCGAGCACCTGGACGAGCGTTCGGCCCTGGTGCGTTTCCGTGGCGGTGTGTTCAAGCCCGGCAAGGCCTATGGCAGTGACACCGATGCGCTGATGCACCGCGCCTTTGTCGACTTTATCTGGAGATTCTGAGGGTAGCCCTATGACAGAACAGCCAGACAAACTTAAGCAACGCTTCGGCATCGGCCTGCTGTGCAGCGGCGTACTTCTCGGCGCGCTACAACTCGCCGCGCCCTGGGTGCAAGCTGCCGAGAGCGAGCCAACCCAGACGCTCAAGCAAGCCAAGACCTACACAGTTACCAGCGCCCCCATTGAGCCTCTGCACCTGGACGCACCGACCCTGCCTGACCTGTCCGGCTACACCGCCGAAGCAGTCGAGGCCAAGATCGAGCGCAGCCAGCAGGGCCAAGTGGTGGTGCGGCGCATGCTGCAACAGGACGCCTTGAAGGACTTTATCGGCGGCGACGAGCGCCTGCGTGAGTGGGTAAAACGCCAGCAGGGCATGCCCAATGCGATTTTCGTCGAGGGCGGTTACGTCACCCTGCAAGACCTCGCCAAGCAGCTGCCCGACAACCAGTTCAGCCAGGTTAAGCCCGGCGTTTACCTGGCTCGCCTGCCCATCGTAGTCGCCCAGAACGCCACCCTGCATGTCGATAAAAACGTCGAGGAACTACGCCTGTCGCAAGAGCGCGGCGCGTTTCTGGTCAACGACGGCAAGCTGTTTATCACCGACACCCGCCTGACCGCTTGGCGCGAAGCGGACAACGGCCCAGCCACCTTCCGCAAGCCCGATGAATTCCGTCCATTCCTGGTGTCGTGGGGCGGCAGCGAGTTGTATATCTCCGATAGCGTGGTCACCAGCCTCGGCTACAACACCAGCAAGTCTTACGGGGTGAGCATCACCCAATACACGCCGAACATGCACAAGCGCCTGCAGCGCGAAGAGCCGACCGGCTGGCTGCTCAACTCCGAGTTCGTCGATCTCTGGTACGGCTTCTACTGCTACGAGGCCGCCGACGTGGTGATCAAGGGCAATACCTACCGCGACAACATCGTCTACGGCATCGACCCGCACGACCGTTCCCACGGCCTGATCATTGCCGAGAACACCGTGCACGGCACCAAGAAGAAGCACGGCATCATCATCTCCCGTGAGGTGGATGACAGCTGGATCATCAACAACAAGAGCTACGACAACAAACTCTCCGGCATCGTTATCGACCGTAACAGCATCAATAACCTGATCGCTTACAACGAGGTCACTCAGAACCACGCCGACGGCATCACCCTGTACGAGAGTTCGCACAACCTGTTGTGGGGCAACAAGGTGCTGAACAACGCCCGCCACGGTATTCGGGTACGTAACAGCGTGGACATTCGCCTGTACGAAAACGTCTCGGCGGCCAACGCCCTCACCGGCGTATACGGCCACATCAAGGACCTCTCGGCCACCGACCGCAACATCGCCCTCGACCCCTTCGACACCAAGATTTCCATGATCGTGGTCGGCGGCACCCTCGCGGCCAACGGCTCCGGCCCACTGTCTATCGACTCGCCCCTGTCGGTTGAGCTCTACCGCGTGAAGCTGATCGCGCCCACCAAGAGCACGGGTATCAGCTTCAGCGGCATCCTCGGCGAGAAGCAGGAAGAAATTCTCGACCTGATGGTGCGACGCAATCTGGCCGTGCTGATTGACCCCGTCGAACGCCAGACCGAACTCCAGGATTGAGGACGCCAACATGATCACAACCCACCTGCCACTCCGCCAACTGGCCCTCGCCTGCTCCTTACTGGGTGCCGCCGGCTGCGCCCTGGCCAGCCCGCAATACCAGGTACAACGGGTCGGCCCATTGTGCCCCGCAGCGCAAGACCCAAGCCAGTACAACACCAAGTACCTGAGCTTTTTCACCGCCCTGGTGCAAGGTGAAGGCGACTGGTTATTCCGCAGCCGCTATGACCTGCGCACCGACTTTGGCACCACGCCTACTGGCTATCGGCAGTTCAAAAAGCTGCGCGATGCCCTGAAAGCCAAAGGCGTGGAGCTGGTGATCGTCTACCAACCCACCCGCGGCCTGGTGAACCGTGAAAAGCTCACGGCAGCAGAAAAAGCCCAGTTCGACTTCAAGCTGGCCAAGCAGAACTACCTGAAAGCCATCGATGGCTTTCGCCAGGCCGGCATCTGGACCCCAGATCTGTCGCCACTGTTTGATGAGCAAGGCGTAGAGACCGATTACTACTTCCAGGCTGACCACCACTGGACGCCCGCTGGGGCCGAGCGTACCGCCGAACTGGTGAGCAAAACCCTGGAACAGATCCCAGGCTTCGCCGACATCCCGAAGAAAGACTTCGAGAGCAAGGTGGTCGGCCTGCTGCCCAAGGCCGGCACCTTGCACAAGACCGCCGCACAATTCTGCGGCACCAGCTACGCCACCCAGTATGTGCCGCGCTTCGAGACCACCACCCAGGGTGAAGCCGACAGCGACAGCCTGTTCGGCGACGAAGCCGATCCACAGGTGGCACTGGTGGGCACCAGCAACAGCGGCCCGGCCTACAACTTTGCCGGCTTTTTGCAGCAGCACAGCGGCGCCGAAGTGCTCAACCTGGCGGTCAGTGGCGGCGGTTTCGACAGCGCCCTGCTGCAATACATGAGCAGCCAGGAGTTTCACGAAAATCCGCCCAAAGTGCTGATCTGGGAGTTCGCGACCCACTACGACCTGGCCCAGGCCAGCTTCTACCGCCAAGCCCGCCCGTTGGTGGAAAACGGTTGTGTCGGCAAAACCGCCGCTCTGCACAACACCGTCAATCTCAAGCCCGGCAGCAACGAGGTGCTGGTCAACGGCAAGGGCCGGCAACTGGTGGACCTACGCGGTGGTGATTACCAAGTCGACCTGACCTTCAGTGACCCCAGCGTGCATGAAGCCCAGGCCACGCTTTGGTACCTCAATGGCCGCCGCGAACAATTCAAGCTCGAACAGAGCGATCGCGTCGACACCGCCGGGCGCTACGTTTTTGAACTGCGCAACGACCCCGACTGGGCCGACCTCAACCTGCTCGCCCTGGAAATCCACAGCCCGGAAAACATGCCGGCCAATCTCAGCGTCGACGCCACCCTGTGCCAACGCCCGGACACGGGCAAGGCCGTGGTGGCCCAGGCGCAACAGGCCAAGGATTCGCAATGAAGATCAACCATTGGTTACTGACCCCCTGCCTACTCGGCAGCGCGCTGTGCATACCACTCGCCAACGCCAGCAAGCTGGTGCCCCCGGCTGGCTACTATGCGCCGGTACTGCTTACCGAGAAAAAACCACAAGCCTGCGCGGCCACACCGCAGCCCTATACCGACAAGCTGGTGTTTCGCAGCAAATACGAAGGCTCCGGCAAGGCCCGCGCCACCCTCAATCTCAACTCGGAAAAAGCCTTCCGCGAGAAGACCGCCGCCATCACCGAGATGGAGCGCGGGGTCAGCAAACAAATCATGCTGTACATGCGTGACGGCCAGCCGGCGCAGCTCGAATGCGCGCTGCAATGGCTAAACGAGTGGGCCGCCGCCGACGCCTTGCTCAGCAGCGAGTACAACCACACCGGTAAATCGGTGCGCAAATGGGCGCTGGGCAGCCTGGCCTCGTCCTACCTGCACCTGAAGTTTTCCGCTTCGCAGCCACTCGCGGCCTACCCGCAACAGGCCCAGCAGATCGAAGCCTGGTTCAGCCAACTGGCCGAGCACACCGTGCAGGACTGGAGCGACCTGCCGCTGAAGAAAATCAACAACCACAGCTACTGGTCCGCCTGGTCGGTAATGGCCACGGCCATCGCCACCGATCGTCGCGACCTGTTCGACTGGTCGGTGGCGCAGTTTCGCGTCGGTGCCAACCAGGTCGACGCCGACGGTTACCTGCCCAACGAGCTCAAGCGCCACCAGCGCGCCCTGGCCTATCACAACTACAGCCTGCCGCCACTGATGATGGTGGCCGCCTTCGCCCAGGCCAACGGCGTCGACCTGCGTGCGGAAAACCAAGGCGCACTGCAACGCTTGGCAAAACGGGTGCTGAACGGCGTGGATGACCCGGACGATTTCGCCACCAAAACCGACGAAAAACAAGACATGGACGACCTGAAAAAACCCAACAAATACGCCTGGCTCGCGCCTTATTGCGTGCTCTATACCTGCTCGGCCGAGGCCCAGGCGCTGCAACAGGAAATGGGCCCGTTCCGAACCTTCCGCCTCGGCGGCGATGTCAGCCAGTTGTTCAGCCCGAAAAAGGCCGGCGACAGCTAAACACCATGCACTGAATAACCAGGAGAGCCGGCCTGCACCGCGCGCTCTTCGCCCACTCGCTGGGCATGTTGCAAAACCCGTCCACAGGTGTGGGGGGGAAAGGGGGGGCTTGGCCCTTGACCCGCGTCACTCAACGGAGAGAAACGGATGGTCTTTTCATCCAACGTGTTCCTGTTCTTGTTCTTACCGGTCTTTCTTGGCCTGTATTACCTGAGCAGTAATCGCTATCGCAACCTGCTGATCCTGATCGGCAGCTACGCCTTCTACGCCTGGTGGCGGGTGGATTTCCTCCTGCTGTTTGTGGCGGTCACGCTGTGGAACTACATCTTCGGCCTGCGCATTTACCAGGCTGGGGTTAAATCCAAAGCCGCGCAGCGCTGGGTGCTCTGGGGTGTGGTCGGCAACCTGGCGACCCTGGGCTACTTCAAGTACGCCAACTTTGGCGTGGAAAACATCAACAAGGTGCTAGAAGGCGCCGGCTTTGAGCCGTTCCTGCTGACCCACGTGATCCTGCCCATCGGCATTTCCTTCTATATATTCCAGTCGCTCAGCTACCTGATCGACGTGTACCGCGGCGACACCAAACCCACGGAAAATCTGGTTAATTTTGCCGCTTTTATTGCCCTGTTCCCCCAGCTGATTGCAGGACCCGTGCTGCGCTACAAAGACCTGGCCGACCAGTTCACCGACCGCACGCACAGCCTCGACAAGTTCAGCGAAGGCGCCACGCGCTTTATGCAGGGCTTTGTGAAAAAGGTGTTTATCGCCGACAGCCTGGCGCCCCTGGTCGATCACTGCTTTGCCCTGAGCAACCCCAGCACCGGTGATGCCTGGCTGGGCATGATCGCCTACACCGCGCAGCTGTATTTCGACTTCTCCGGTTACAGCGACATGGCCATAGGCCTGGGCCTGATGATGGGTTTCCGCTTTATGGAGAACTTCAACCAGCCCTATATCAGCCAGTCGATCACCGAGTTCTGGCGGCGCTGGCACATCAGCCTGTCCACTTGGCTACGCGACTACCTCTATGTACCGCTGGGCGGCAACCGGGGCGGCACCGTCAACACCTACCGCAACCTGTTCCTGACCATGCTGCTCGGTGGCCTGTGGCATGGCGCCAACTGGACCTTCCTGATCTGGGGCGCCTGGCACGGCATGTGGCTGGCGATTGAACGCCTGTTCGGGGTGAATGCCGCGCCCAAGGTGATCAACCCGCTGAAATGGGCCTTTACCTTCCTCCTGGTGATGCTCGGCTGGGTGATCTTCCGCGCCGAGAACCTCGACGTGGCCTGGCGCATGTACAGCGCTATGTTCAGCCCGGCGATATTCAGCAGCCAAGGCTGGGCTCTGAGTGAACTGAACCGCGCCAGCATCACCGACCTGCAGGTCGCCACTCTGGTGTTGGCCTATGCGGTGATGGCGTTGTGTGGCCTGCGCCAGTTCTATCGCTCGCGCCCCGCGACACCCGCCAACCCATCGCTGGCCCTACAGGCCAACGGCGCCACAGTCGCCCTGCCCCATTACCTGCTACGCGGCGCCTTGCTGCTGCTGTTCTGCGCCTCCGTGCTGAAACTTTCGGCGCAGAGCTACTCACCCTTTCTCTACTTCCAGTTCTGAGGAGCCGACCATGACGCGTCCGTTACGCAAGCTCTATGTCGCCCTGTTTATCGGCATCCTGGCCCTGCTCTTTGTGGCCTCCCTGCGCGGCGTAGTGAGCTACCGCGCGCCTGCCGAGTTCAGCGTGCTCGATGGCAACCTGGCCAAGACCTTTGAGCAGCACTACGACGAAGAGCTGCCGATCAAAGACATCGGCACCAACCTCTGGGCCGCCCTCGACTACCTGCTGTTCAATGAAGGGCGCACGGGGGTAAAGATCGGCGAACAAGGCTGGTTGTACTCCGATGAAGAGTTCAAGCCAGAAGTCGATGGCCCTAAGCAAATCAGCGAAAACCTGGCACTGATCAACGGCATTCGCGATGAGCTGGCCAAGCACGATGTACTGCTGCTGATGGCCATCGTGCCGAGCAAGGCGCGCCTATATCCGGAGTTTGTCGGCGACAACCCCACCAGCCCGCTGCGGCAGAACCTCTATCAGCAGTTTCTCGCTGAGGTGAGCGCTGCCGATATCGCCGCCCCTAACCTGCTAAGCACCTTGCAGGCGGGCAAGGACAAGGGCGCCATGTTCCTGCGTACCGACACCCACTGGACGCCACAAGGGGCGGACCTGGTCGCGCAACAACTGAGCACCACGCTCAAACGTGGCATCACCCTGGACGGCGAACCACAGCGGTTTATCACCCAGGCCAACGCCACTAAACCCTACAAAGGCGACCTCACCCGCTTCCTGCCTTTGGAGCCCTGGTTCAGCGGCCTGATGCCGCAACCCGACCGCCTGCGCCAACGCGAGACCCAAGCCGCCGAGCAGGCAGGCGAGGAGGCAGGCCTGTTCGGCGACAACGCCATGCCAGTGGCGCTGGTTGGCACCAGCTACAGCGCCAACCCCGCGTGGAATTTTGCCGGCGCCCTGCGCCAGCACTTGCAGCGCGACCTAAGCAACCACGCCGAAGACGGCCAAGGCCCGCTGATTCCGATGCTCAAGTACCTGCAAAGCGATGACTTCAAAAACACCCCACCGCAACTGGTGATCTGGGAGTTCCCCGAGCGCTATCTGCCCATGAGCAACGACCTCAGCGACTTCGATGCGCAGTGGCTCAGTAGTTTGAAAAAACCCGCTGGTAACCAGCGTTTGGCCGCCAGCGACAGGCGTTGAAGCCTGCCTTTAACAGCGTTTTTACCCGGTCGCACGACCGTTTTATTGACCTAAATGGAGTTCTACCCATGCACAGACCAACCTCAACCTTCGGAATGTTCTATGCCTGCGCGCTCGCTCTGAGCCTCACCAGTGTCTCCGCCACAGCCGGCGAAGGCGGCCTGTATGCGCCAAACGCGCCCAAGGGCTCGACCTTTGTTCGCGGCTACAACGCCGGTAATAGCGAACTCAACTTCAGCGTTGGTAATACCGAGCTAAGCGACATCGCGCCACTGGCCTCCAGTGATTTCAGCTTTATGCCAGCCGGCAGCTACAGCGCCCAAGTGGGCAGCAACAACCTGCCGGTAAAGCTTGAGGCCGAAAAGTTTTACACCCTGGTCAGCCAGGACGGCGAAGCGCCCAAGCTGGTGGCCGAAGCCCCGTTCAACAACAAGCGCAAGGCGCTACTGCGGGTGCAGAACCTCACGGACAGCAAGCTCAGCCTGAAAACCACCGACGGTAAAGCCGTGGTCGACGCCGTAGGCCCAGACGCCAGCGGCCAGCGTGAGGTCAACCCGGTCAAGGTCAACCTGGCGCTGTTTGCTGGCGAGCGCAAAGTCAGCGATCTCAAGCCCGTCAGCCTGGCGCGCGGTGAAGTGGTGAGCCTCTACGTTACCGGCAGCGGCAACGCCCTCTCACCGGTATGGGTCAAGCGCCCAGCGAAAACCGATTAACCCAGACAAGTACAGGTGCCGGCCATGACCGGCACTGCGAAGCAGCGCCTGCAGGAGCAGACGTTTTGGAGTACCCCCAGTTTTCCCGGCTGGGTAACCGGGCAGGCCGGCCTGTTGGCCGCCTACCCAAGCAAACCAAACGAGCTTTAGGAGTACACAACATGATTCCAGTAATCCTTTCCGGTGGCAGCGGTTCGCGTCTTTGGCCTCTTTCGCGCAAACAGTATCCCAAGCAGTTCCTCGCCCTGACCGGCACCGATACCTTGTTTCAGCAAACTATCAAGCGCCTGCGTTTCGAAGGCATGCAGCCGCCGGTACTGGTGTGCAACCTGGAGCACCGCTTTATCGTGCGCGAGCAGCTGAAAACTCAACAGCTGGAAAGCCAAACCCTGCTGCTTGAACCCTTTGGTCGTAACACCGCGCCTGCCGTGGCCATTGCCGCCATGCAGTTGCTCGCAGAAGGTCGCGATGAACTGCTGCTGATCCTCCCCGCCGACCATGTACTGGCCGACCAGCGCGCGTTCCAGCAAGCCCTGGCGCTGGCCACCTGCGCGGCGGAAAAAGGCGAAATGGTGCTGTTCGGCATCCCCGCCAGCCGCCCGGAAACCGGCTATGGCTATATCAAATCGGCAGTCGACCCTGCCCTGCCCACCGGCAGCATGCGCGTGCAGCAGTTTGTCGAGAAACCCGACGAAGCCCGCGCCCGCGAATTCGTTGCCAGCGGTGACTACTACTGGAACAGCGGCATGTTCCTGTTCCGCGCCAGCCGTTACCTCGAAGAGCTGAAGCAACACGATGCCGACATCTACGACACCTGCCTGCTGGCGCTTGAGCGCAGCCAGATTGACGGCGATCAGATCACTATCGACGCCGCCACCTTCGCCTGCTGTCCAGACAACTCCATCGACTACACCGTGATGGAAAAAACCAGCCGCGCCTGCGTGGTACCGCTGGATGCCGGCTGGAATGATGTGGGCAGCTGGTCATCGATCTGGGATGTTCACCCCAAGGATCAGCACGGCAATGTGCTGTCCGGCGACGTGGTGATCCATGACAGCCACAACTGCCTGGTGCACGGCAACGGCAAGCTGGTCTCGGTGATCGGCGTGCAAGACATCGTGGTGGTCGAAACCAAAGACGCCACCATGATCGTGCACAAAGACCGCGTGCAGGACGTCAAGGCCATGGTCAACCAACTCGACGCCGACGGCCGCAGCGAAACCCAGAACCACTGCCAGGTGTATCGGCCATGGGGTTCCTATGACTCGGTGGACATGGGCGGTCGCTTCCAGGTCAAACACATCACCGTCAACCCCGGCGCCACGCTGTCACTGCAAATGCACCACCACCGCGCCGAACACTGGATTGTGGTCTCCGGCACCGCCGAGGTGACCTGCGATGACAAGGTGTTCCTGCTCACCGAAAACCAGTCCACCTACATCCCCATGACCGCAGTGCACCGCCTGAGCAACCCCGGCAAAATCCCGCTGGAGATTATCGAGGTGCAATCGGGCAGCTACCTGGGTGAAGACGACATCCAGCGCCTGGATGATGTCTATGGGCGGAGCGAAACCCCAACCCTCAGCCTCGCCGCTGGCTAAGGCGCAAAACGCCAGCCTCTGCTCCGGGGCTGGCGATCCAAAGCATGTACCCCGCCACCCGGCCTTGTGTAGGATGAACGCTTGTTTATCGATCAAGGCCATCTTTCCCCATGCTATTCGGCGCAATCCTGGTACTGAGCTGGTTAATCCTGCTGATCCGCTACCCGAGCAAGGCGCTGCCGATTTCCCTCGCCGCGTTGATCGGCCTAGGCCTGGTGACCAGTTGGGTGCTCTGGGAAGAAAGCCGCGAGAACCGCCACCTGGCTCATTTAGAGCTGCGCCTCGACTATGCCCCGGACAGCTGCCCGGGAGACCGCCCACTGGCCCTGAACCTGAAAAACGACAGTGAAGCCGCCCTGCGTGAGTTGCAGTGGCAAATCGCTGCCTACCGCCCTGGCGACAGAACCAATCTGGCCGAGCGCTTGTATGAAACCCCACGCTACAGCGGCCCCGGTGACTTGCAGCCAGGCGCCGAGTGGCAAACCTGCCTGCCGCTGCCAACCCTGCGCAGTGGCTATCGCGCCAGTACCCTGAAATTTCGCGCCGAGCGGCTGCAAGGCAGCTTCAGCCGTTGAAAAACTACCTCGGCTTTGGCGTCCTGCGTCGCCCTACCTCCTGCATCCATGCAGTCGTGCGTTGGCAATACTGCGTTGAAAACAGGCTCGGCAGGTCGCTTGCGGCTAACGCGCTTCAGCGCGGCCCGAAGGGCGAGTGAAACGAGTTATGCTCATTTACAGCAGTAAACTCCGCTTCCTCGCCTGCTTTCGCCTTGCCTTGCCTACCTCGCCTACGTTTTCAGCAACCTAATACCTATAACAACAAGGAACCCTGCATGAGCCAGCCCAGCGTACTGATCACCGGATGTTCCAGCGGCATTGGCCGTGCCCTGGCCGAGGTATTCCAGCAGGCCGGTTATCAGGTGTGGGCCACCGCGCGCAAAACCGAGGACCTCACCGCATTGAGCGAGGCCGGTTTTAACGCCCTGCAACTGGACGTCAACGATGGCCTGGGCCTGGGTCAACTGGCCGAGCGGTTGAAAGCCGAGATTGGCGGCCTCGACGTGCTGATCAACAACGCCGGCTACGGTGCCATGGGCCCACTGCTCGATGGCGGCGTCGAGGCCATGCGCAAACAGTTTGAAACCAACGTGTTCTCGCTGATCGGCGTTACCCGCGCGCTGTTCCCGCTGCTGCGCCAGAACAAAGGCTTGGTGGTGAATATCGGCAGCGTCTCAGGTGTTCTAGTGACCCCGTTTGCCGGTGCTTACTGCGCCTCCAAGGCTGCCGTGCATGCCTTGAGCGATGCCCTACGCCTAGAACTGGCACCCTTTGCGATTGAGGTGATGGAAGTGCAGCCCGGCGCGATTGCCTCCAGCTTCGGCGCCAACGCCAGCCAACAGGCCGAGCTGCTGATTGACGAAGCCTCGCCTTGGTGGCCGATCCGCGAAGGCATTCGCGCCCGCGCCAACGCCTCGCAGGACAACCCCACCCCTGCCAGCCACTTCGCCCGCAATCTGCTCGCGGCGGTGCAGAGCAAATCCCGCCCTAACCTGATCCGCCTGGGCAACGGCAGCCGTAGCATGCCGCTCCTGGCCGCCCTGGTACCTAAGCGCTTGATGGAAAGCATTCTGAAAAAACGCTTCGGCCTCAACCGCAGCCTTTAAATCACCGGGAGCGCGCACGATGAACCCGCCCAACACTGACAACGCCTCGACAACCCGCCTGGCCATTGGCGGCGTGGTGGCGGTTATCGTACTCAACCTGCTGGTGCGCAGCTTCGTCAAACTCGGCGGCGCACTCAGCACCCTTCTGGTGGCCGCTTTAGTAGCCGGTGGCATGGCGTTGTGGTTTCACTTGCAACACCGGCGCCGCCCACTGCCCAGCGAACGCCGGCGCCTGATCGCCCTGTATGGCGGCATCCTCGCTCTGCTCTACCTGGCCCTGCTGGGCATGATGTGGCTCAAAGACGAACCCGGCCCGATGGGCTTGTTTATCTTTGGCCTGCATTACTTCAGCTACCCGCTGCTGGCCTGGCTGGTGCTGGCCAAAAGGCAGTAATAGGTCGGCACCTGCACCCGCTGCGCAATCCTGCCCCAGCATGGCTTTGAATTTCGCCGTGTCGCAGAGCCTCTTGCCCACCGACTGCTATAGTCAATCGAATCTACTTAAGACTCTCGAGAATCATTGCTGTCGAGGATGTCGCCAATGAGTTTTTCTGGACTGGAGCAGGTCAAACTGCTCAATTTGTTGGAAAACACCAGCATTGGTATCGCCATACATGCTCATGACACCTCCGTTATCTATGCCAACCCCACCGCGCTGCGCCTGCTACGACTGACCTACAACCAGATAATTGGTAAAGATGCGTTTGACCAGCAGTGGAAATTCGTCGATGAAAACCAGAACAGCCTGCCGATCGATGAATACCCGGCGTGTTATGTAATTAATAGAAAGCAGCCACTGCACAATCGAATTATCGGCGTGGTCGACAGCCACCACCATGATATTTCCTGGTTCAATCTAAACGCGTACTACGAAGGCGATATAGAGGAAGGCAGCGGCTTTATTGTCGTCAGTTTTTTCGATATCTCTGACCAGAAGAAATTATTTTCTTTTGAAGACATCCTGCATAACACCCAAGACATTGTCATTGTCACAGACGCCCTCAATATTGACCGCCCACTCGGACCTAAAATTGTCTATGTCAACAAAGCCTTTGAGCAGCTGACAGGTTACCGAGCAGATGAAGCGCTCGGAGAGACGCCACGCATGTTGCAAGGACAAGATACGGATCGGGCAACCCTTGACCGTATTCGTTCTGCGCTGGAGAAACAGGAGTCATGTAAGGAGAAAGTGCTGAACTATGCAAAGGACGGCACGCCGTACTGGCTCGACCTGCATATTATTCCGCTCAAGAATCGTTTCGGTGAGGTCACTCACTTTGCCGCCATTGAGCGCGACGTCACCTCGAAGACCCATTACGCACTGGCACTTGAGCAGCGTAACAATGAATTACGCGAGTTAAGGCTGGAGCTTGAGAAAGTGCTCGAAGAACGCACCGAGGCCTTGCGCAAAAGCAATGCACAGCTCATGCGTTTGGCCAATGAAGACTCACTGACCGGACTGTGCAACCGCAAAGCATTTCTTGAACAAAGTACCCAACAACTGGCCCGTGCACGGCGAAACAATCAATGTTTGGGCATCGCTATTTTAGACTTGGACCACTTCAAACGGATCAATGATAATTTTGGTCATGATATAGGCGACCACGCCTTAAAACTTGTGGCTAAGACGTTAGCCCATACTCTGCGCCAAGAGGATAATTTGGGCCGTATTGGCGGCGAAGAATTTGCCATCTGCATGATTGCACCCAATCAATTAATGATTGAGGAATCCTTATTACGATTACTTGAGGCCATCAGGCACACTGGTGCAGAACAGCAGTTTTCCCCATTAACAGCGAGTATCGGCTTAAGTTATAGCGGCGCCAGTCACACGCAACAATTAAGTGAGCTTTTAAAACAAGCTGACATTGCGTTGTATCAAGCCAAGCGCGGCGGCCGCGACCAGGTCTGTTGCTATCACGAGCCCACGCCCACATAAGCCGAACCCGTTGCACACGTTGGTAGGTATTAACCAATACCCGGCATGCATCCGGGATATCAACGGCAGAATACCTGCCGCTGAGTTCCTCAGATTAATAACCAGCCCTAACGCTTGATGGTCTTCAGCAAATCTTCCGGGGTGATATAGCCCACCGCGCCGGCATTGCTCGCTGCGCTGCCCGGCTGTGGCTGATGGAGGATATGGCCCTTCATCTTGCCGATGATGTGCATCTCGCACGGCTTGCAGTCGAACTTCAGGGTCAGCACTTCATCCTGATGGATCAGCTGCATGTCCGAGACTTTGGTGCGCACGCCGGTGACGCCTTTGGCCTGCTTGGGGCACAGGTTGAAGGAGAAGCGCAGGCAGTGTTTGGTGATCATCACCGGCACTTCACCGGCTTCTTCATGGGCCTCGTAGGCAGCGTCGATCAGCTGCACGCCATAGCGCTTGTAGAAGGTGCGAGCCTTGTCGTTGTAGACGTTGGCGAGGAAGGTCAGGTGCGATTCCGGGTACACCGGCGCTGGCACGCTAACCGGCTTGCGCCCGCCACGTGGATGAACGGCAACGCGGGCCTGGGTCAGCGCTTCAATGGCTTCGCGACGCAGGGCTTTGAGCTGCGAGCCGGGAATAAACGGCACGGCCTCACAGTCGATCTGCACAGCGGTGCTGTAGTACATGGTGGTGCCCAGCTTGCTCAGGGTGTCAGCCAACTGCTCGCGCGATTGCTCGGCATCCTTGGCGGCGGCGAACGGCCCATTCAGGCTGACACTGGCCATCACGCCCTCTTCGCTGGTCACGCTCAGCTGCAACTGATCACCCTGCACCGCCACCTGCCAGCTTACGGCGACGCGGCGCTCGGCTGAAGTCTTCTGCAGGGCCTGTTGCCAGTTGTGGTCGAGGTTGCGATTGAGTGGCTGCTGCGGCCGCACGCGCTGCATGGCCTCGGGCATTTCATTGGGCTCGACGCGGTAGCGGTAGCGCTTCTCACCGTCTTCTTCAAACTCGCTTTTCAGCTCGCAGATGTTGCTGCGAAACCCCACCACTTCGCGCTTGATCAGCACGTTGAGGCCATCGCCGTTGGACAGCGGCGTGTCGGTGACGGCAATCAGGTCGCGCTTGCCGACTTTCTCGACATAGCCCACAGACAGCCCGGTAAAGGTCGGCGAGTCGAACGCGCCGATGTCCACCTTGCGATCCGTCACAAAGTAGTCGGTGCTGCCACGGTGAAAGGTCTTGTCGGTGTCGGGGCTAAAGAAGTGCTCGGTGCGACCGCTGGCAGCGCGCGCCAGGTGCGGACGCTGTTCGAGAATCGCATCCAGCTCTTGGCGGTAGTGCGCGGTGATGTTCTTCACGTAGCTCATGTCTTTGTAGCGCCCTTCGATCTTGAACGAGCGCACGCCGGCATCCACCAGATGAATCAGGTTGTCGGTCTGGTTGTTGTCCTTCATCGACAGCAGGTGCTTATCAAACGCCACCACGCGGCCCTGATCATCTTTCAGGGTGTAGGGCAGACGGCAAGCCTGCGAGCAGTCGCCACGGTTGGCGCTACGGCCGTTCTGGGCGTGGGAGATGTTGCACTGCCCGGAGAACGCCACACACAGCGCGCCGTGGATAAAGAACTCGACCGCCGAATCGACGTTCTTGCAGATATTGCTGATTTCTTCCAGGTTCAGCTCGCGGGCCAGCACCAGCTGGGAGAAGCCAGCGCCATCGAGGAAACGCGCTTTTTCTAGCGTGCGGATGTCGCACTGAGTGCTGGCGTGGATCTCGATAGGCGGCAGGTCCATCTCCATAACGCCCATGTCCTGCACGATCAGCGCATCAATGCCGGCCTCGTAGAGCTGCCAGATCATCTGCCGCGCCGGCTCCAGCTCATCTTCATGCAGGATGGTGTTGAGGGTGACAAACACCCGCGCATGGAACAGATGGGCGAACTGCACCAACTCGGCAATGTCGGCCACGCTGTTGCTAGCGTTGTGCCGAGCACCAAAGCCGGGACCGCCGATATACACCGCGTCGGCGCCATGCAGGATGGCTTCCTTGGCAATAGTGGTATCGCGCGCAGGGCTGAGCAATTCGAGGTGGTGCTTAGGCAGGGACATGGCGTGGGCATCAGGGCAGTCAGTCAAGCCGGGCATTTTACCCTTAAAGCTGACTTTATATGTGGCCGTCGGGCAGCGGCCTAAACACTGGATAGGCATACAGACAAAAGCCCGCGTAGAATTGCACCTTCAAAGTAAATTTAAGATCTCGCGAGCTAGAGCCATGCAAGGCAAAAACAGGCGAGGAAGCGGAGTTTACGACTGTAAATGAGCATTCCGAGCCTGTTTTTAACGCAGCAGGGCCGACGCGCAGCAGATCGCAGCAAGTTTGTTAACTAAGTTGAGGCAGTAAGTGGATTTACAGCAGGGCTTCATCCTCACCCGCCACTGGCGTGATACGCCGGCCGGGACGCAGGTGGAGTTCTGGCTGGCCACCGATAATGGCCCACGGCATATCCGCTTGCCGCTGCAACCATCGGTGGCGTTTATCCCGGCCGAGCAGCGCGCCCAGGCCGAGGCGGCACTGGCCAACGAAAACGGCATTGAGCTGCGCCCGCTGGGGCTCAAGGATTTTCATCTGCGCCCGGTGTTGGGCCTGTATTGCCAGCAGCATCGCCAGCTGATCGATCTCGACAAACGCTTGCGCCGCGCCGGGGTAACGATATACGAGGCCGATGTACGCCCGCCCGAGCGCTACCTGATGGAGCGCTTTATCACAGCGCCGGTGCTGTTTGCCGGCACGCCGGATGCGAACGGCCTGCTGCTGGACGCGCAGATCAAACCCTGTAGCGACTACCGCCCCACCCTCAAGCTGGCCTCGCTGGACATCGAAACCAATGCCTTCGGCGAGCTGTACTCCATCGCCATCGAAGGCTGCGGCCAGCGCGACGTGTATATGCTCGGCCGCCCGCCCGAGCAGCCGCCGGATGTGGATTTTCAACTGGAGTATTGCGACAGCCGTGGTCAGTTGCTCGAACGCTTAAATCAGTGGCTGGCCGCGCATGACCCGGATGCGATCATCGGCTGGAATGTGGTGCAGTTCGACCTGCGCGTGCTGCATGAACACGCGCGCAGCCTGGCTATTCCGCTGCGCCTAGGCCGTGACGGTAGCGAGATGCAGTGGCGCGAACACGGCAGCGCGAACGGTCACTTCTTCGCCGACGCCGCTGGCCGGCTGATCATCGACGGCATCGAGGCGCTGCGCTCAGCGACCTGGAGCTTTCCCTCGTTCAGCCTGGAAAACGTCGCGCAAACCCTGCTCGGCGAAGGCAAAGACATCTCCACGCCGTACCAGCGCATGGACGAAATCGACCGTATGTTCCGCGAGGACAAACCCGCCCTGGCGCGTTACAACCTGCGCGACTGCGAGCTGGTCACGCGGGTGTTCGAGAAAACCGAGATCCTCAGCTTCCTGCTCGAACGCGCCACGGTCACCGGCCTGCCCGCCGATCGCAGCGGCGGCTCAGTGGCGGCGTTTGAACACTTGTATATGCCGCTGATGCACCGCCGCGGCTTTGTCGCGCCAAACCTGGGTGACAACCCGCCGCAAGCCAGCCCTGGCGGCTTTGTTATGGAGTCGCAGCCGGGGTTATACGAGTCAGTCTTGGTGCTCGACTACAAGAGCCTGTATCCATCGATCATCCGCAGCTTTCTGATCGACCCCGTGGGGCTGATCGAGGGCCTGCGTCAGCCAGACGACGCGCACTCGGTGCCGGGCTTTCGCGGCGCGCGCTTCTCCCGTAGCGAGCATTGCCTGCCGGCGATTGTTGAGCGCGTGTGGCAGAGCCGCGAGGCGGCCAAACGCGAGCACAACGCGCCACTGTCGCAAGCGCTGAAGATCATCATGAACGCCTTTTACGGCGTACTCGGCTCCAGCGGCTGCCGCTTCTTCGACACCCGACTGGCCTCCTCCATCACCCTGCGCGGCCACGAAATCATGGCCCGCACCCGCGCCCTGATCGAGGCCGAGGGCTACCGAGTGATCTACGGCGACACCGACTCCACCTTCGTCTGGCTGCAACGCTTGCATGACGAGGCAGATGCAGCGCATATCGGCCGCGCTCTGGTGGCCAAGGTCAATGCCTGGTGGGCTGAACATCTACAGAGCGAGTACGGCCTGAGCAGCGCCCTGGAACTGCAATACGAAACCCATTACCAGCGCTTTTTGATGCCGACCATTCGCGGCGCCGAGGAAGGCAGCAAGAAGCGCTACGCCGGCTTGGTCAGCCGCGCTGACGGTAGCAACGAGATGGTCTACAAAGGCCTGGAAACCGTGCGCAGCGACTGGTCGCCACTGGCCCAGCAGTTCCAGCGCGAGCTGTATGAGCGAATCTTCCTCAACCAGCCTTACCAGAGCTACGTACGTGACTATGTCGAACGCACCTTGAACGGCGAACTGGATGAGCTGCTGGTCTACCGCAAGCGCCTGCGCCGCCTGCTTACTGACTATGAGCGCAACGTACCACCGCATGTGCGCGCCGCGCGCCTGGCCGATGAGTACAACGCAGCCCACGGTAGGCCGCTGCAATACCAGCGCGGCGGCTGGATCAGCTACGTGATCACCACCGCCGGCCCGCAACCGCTGGAGGCGCGCAACGCCGCCATCGACTACGACCACTACCTGACCCGCCAACTGCAACCCGTAGCCGATGCCATCCTGCCGTTTGTCGACGACGACTTCGCCACGCTGATTGGTGGGCAGCTGGGCTTGTTTTAAACGCACCGTAGGGTGGATGACGCCTCACCCATCCACCCATGACTGCCTCCCTGGCGGATGAAAAAACGTCATCCACCCTACACGCTAACCTGTCAGGACGACCGCCATGCTGCATACCCTCGCCGTTGCCAACTACCGCTCGATTAATAACTTGGTGCTGCCATTGGGTCGGCTCAACCTGGTGACCGGGGCCAATGGCAGTGGCAAATCCAACCTCTATCGCGCATTGCGCCTGCTGGCGGAAACCGCCCAGGGCGGCGTGGTCAACGCCCTAGCCCGTGAAGGCGGGCTGGACTCGACCTTCTGGGCGGGGCCGGAAACCATCAGCCGACGCATGCTCAGCGGCGAAGTACCGGTGCAAGGCGGCCCGCGCAAGGAGGCCAAGCGTCTGCGCCTGGGTTTTGCTGGCGACGATTTCAGCTATGCCATTTCCCTCGGTTTGCCGGAACCGAGCCTTTCCGCCTTTGCCCTTGACCCGCAGATCAAGCGCGAATGCATTTGGGCCGGGGCCAGCTATCGCCCCGCCTCCCTGCTGGTGGATCGCGCTGGGCCGATGGTACGCAGGCGCGAAGACCGCAGCTGGCAGGTAATGGCCCAGCACCTGCCGCTCTTCGATAGCCTGTTCGATCAGATCGGCAATGACCCGGCCTGCCCAGAAGTGTTTCAGCTGCGCGAACATATCCGCCGCTGGCGCTTCTACGATCACTTTCGCAGCGACGCCGAAGCCCCGGCACGCCTCCCGCAACTGGGCACCCGCACACCGGTACTGCACCACGACGGTCGCGACCTGGCGGCCGCGCTGCAGACCATTCGCGAAATCGGTGACCCGGCTGCGCTGGATGCGGCAATCAGTGATGCCTTCCCCGGCGCACAGCTGCGCATCGATATGCAGACCGGAGGACGCTTTGCCGTGGAGTTGCAACAAGAAGGATTGCTGCGGCCCTTATCAGCCAGCGAACTGTCCGACGGCACCCTGCGTTATCTGCTGCTGGTCGCCGCCCTGCTCACCCCAAGGCCACCCTCGCTGATGGTGCTAAACGAGCCGGAAACCAGCCTGCACCCCGACCTGCTGCCCGCCCTTGGCAGGCTGATCATCGCCGCCTCGCAGCACACCCAGGTATGGGTGGTGTCCCACGCCAGCCGGCTGATTGCCACACTGGAACAGCACCCGGAGTGCAACGCCATCGTCCTGGAAAAACAGCTGGGGCAAACCGTGATCCAGGGTCAGGGCATGCTCGATGAACCGGCATGGAAGTGGCCGAGTTAAGCCTTAGCGGGCAGTGCAGCCGCTGTCGGCAGCACCTTGGGCTTACGAAACACCAGCACGTTACCCAGCATCACCAGAAACAGACCAAACAACGCCGGGGCCGTCCATTGGTAGCCTTCGACAAACACCGAGATATTCAGCGCCACCACCGGGAACAGCACGGTGCAATAGGCGGCGCGCTCCGGGCCCATGCGCCCGACCAGGGTCAGATAGGCGGTAAAACCGATCACCGAGCCGGGAATCGCCAGGTACAGCAAAGTGCCGATGTAGCGGGTGTTCCACTCGAAGGTGAACGGCGTGCCGCTGAACAGACAGATCGCCACCAGCATCAGCGCGCCGTACAGCATGCCCCAGGCGTTGGTGGTCAGCGGTTTGAGACCGGCCTTTTGTTGCAGGCTGGAAAGCATGTTGCCGGCGGAGAACAGCAGCGTACCCAGCACCGCCAGGCCGATGCCCAACAAGGTTTCATGGCTAGCCTCCTGCCCGGCCAATTCCGGCCAGAACAGCAGCGCCAGTCCGCCAAGACCCAGTGCGCCGCCGGCCAGCACATTGGCGGCGATTTTCTGCTTGAAAAACAGCCGCGCATTAATCGCGTTCCACAGCGTTGCGGTGGAGAAGATCACCGCCACCAAGCCGCTGGGTATCCACTGGCTGGCGGTGTAGAAGCACATAAAATTCAGGCAGAACAGGCACAGCCCCTGCACCAGACAGATCAGCTGGCCACGCTTATCAACTTTTTGCAGACGACCACTGAGCAACAGCAGGGCAAACAGCACCAGGGATGCCAGGGCAAAGCGATAGGCAATGGACGCGGCAATCGCCACCTCGCCCAGTTGCAACTTGAGGGCGATCCAGGTGGTGCCCCAGATCAGCACGGTCAACAGATAGAGCGACAGGTTCATCAACAGACTCCCAGTAGATAGTGGCGAGTCTGCGCGCTCGGGCGGGTGATCTCTTGCATAAACTTGCGCACTTCTCGCCGCACGTTCTGCCTTGGTTCTTTTTACCTTGGAGCTGGGGACGGCGGCTGGTACAACCCTAGTGCCTGTTCCGCAACCAGACGAAGCCATCATGCCCCAGCCGCAGCAGCCGCCGAGCAACGACAACGACAACGACAACGACAGTCAACCGGTCTCGACCGGTGCGAGCGATACCCTATGCGGGACGTCGATTGCAGCGTTAAACAGCCAGTGCTTTTGCATCAGCCTGGATGCTGCGGCGCTGCATGACGCCTTGGAATCGAGCCTGGGCCAGCCGGGGCTGTTCGATCTGGTGCGCGAGCGTTGCCCTTATCTGTTCGCCGCGCACCCGGTATTTATCGCACCGACGCAACTTGAACGCATGGCCGAGGTGATCCGCGCCATCGAGTCCGTGGTGGCGCTACCGGCGTATCGGGAGCGGGTGTTGGCACGCTCGCCAGCCATTGCCCAACATGACCCGGGAGCCAAGGGCGTGTTCTTCGGTTATGACTTTCACGTTACCGAAGACGGTTTCGGCCTTATCGAGATCAACAGCAACGCCGGCGGCGCCATGCTCAACGCCGTGCTGGCGCGGGCGCAGCGGACATGCTGCCCAGCCATCGAGCAACTCTTGCCGACGACGCAGCGCGCCGAAAACCTGGAAGCTAGCATCATCGCGATGTTCCACAAGGAGTGGGCGCTGGCTGGGCATAAGCGGCCACTGCGTAGCATCGCCATCGTCGACGAAGCCCCGGAGCAGCAGTATCTGTATCCGGAGTTTTTGCTGTTTCAGCAGTTGTTTCAACGCCACGATCTACAGGCCGTGATCGCCGCGCCCAGCGAGTTGACCTTGCGTGATGGCCGGCTCTGGCATGGCGAGCTGAGCATTGACCTGGTCTACAACCGCCTGACCGATTTCGCCCTGGATGAGCCCAGCAATGCGAGCTTGCGTCAGGCCCATTTAGATAACGCCACCTTAATCACCCCTCACCCGCAGACTCACGCTTTGTATGCGGATAAAAACAATCTGGCACTGCTCAGCGATGCCCAGCAATTGCAAGAGTTGGGCGTACCCGAGGCGACTCAAGCACTGCTGCTGGCGGCCATCCCGCATACCGAGGCGGTCGACCCCGCCAATGCCGAACGCCTGTGGCGTGAGCGTAAACGTCTGTTCTTCAAACCCTGCGCCGGCTATGGCAGTCGCGCCGCCTACCGGGGCGACAAACTGACCCAGCGCGTATGGCAGGAAATCTTGGCTGGTGAGTACGTGGCTCAAGCCTTAGTGGTGCCAGGACAAAGAGTGATGGCACGCGAAACACCTGCACTCAAGTTCGACCTGCGCGCCTATGCCTACGACAGCCAGGTGCAATGGCTGGCCGCACGCCTGTATCAGGGCCAGACCACCAACTTCCGCACCCCAGGCGGGGGCTTTGCCCCGGTCTACCCTGCGCCCGAGGATGGTTGCGCAACAAATTGCGGTTGATCAGCCGGCAGGCAGCGCCTTGCCGTGCTTGGGCAACCCGATAGAAATCAGCGCCGCCAGCAGAACAAAAGCCGAGGAAACCCACAAACACGCGCCCAGGCCATAGGCCTGATACACCCAGCCGGACAGCAACGTGCCGAGCAGCCGGCCCATGGCGTTAGCCATGTAGTAAAAGCCCACATCCAGCGACACGCCGTCTTCCTTGGCGTAGCTGACGATCAAATAGCTGTGCAGCGAAGAGTTCACCGCAAACAGCACGCCAAACAGCATCAGCCCACCAAGCAACACCCACTGTGCGGATACGTCACTGTGCAGTCCCAGCGCGATCGCCGCTGGTAAAGCAGCCAATACGGCCGCCCAGACAAACGCGCTGCGTCCGTCCGGCAATTGGCCGCTGACCTTGCCCGTAATAGCGGGTGCGAAGGACTGCACGATGCCGTAGCCAATCACCCAGGCCGCAAGAAAGCCGCCGACCATCCAGACGTCCCAGCCAAATACGCTGGACAGATAGACCGGCAGCGCCACGACAAACCACACATCACGGGCGCCAAACAAAAACAGCCGCGCCGCCGAGAGCAGGTTGATCGCCCGACTTTTCGACAGCAACTCACGGAACTTCGGTTTGGCTTTGGCCTTGCCCAGATCCTTTTTCAACAGCAGCAGGCTGGCCAACCAGACCAGCGCCAGCACAGCGGCCATGGCCAGCACAGCACCGCCAAAGCCAAGCAGCGCCAGCAACGCGCCGCCCATAAAGAAGCCCACCCCCTTGAGCGCATTCTTCGAGCCGGTAAGGATCGCCACCCACTGGTACAAGCGGCCCTGCTGATCGCCTGGCACCAGCAACTTGATCGAACTCTTGGCGCTCATCTTGTTCAGGTCCTTGGCGATGCCGGACAGCGCTTGCGCGCCCATTACCCAAGGGATGGTCAGCCAAGCAGGCGGCACGGTGAGCATCAGCAAGGCCGCCACCTGCAAACCCAGGCCGATATTCATGGTGCGATTAAGCCCCAACCGCGCGCCCAAATAGCCGCCGAGCAGATTGGTGACTACGCCGAAAATCTCATAGAACAGAAACAGCCCGGCAATCGCCAATGGCGAGTAGCCGAGGCTGTGAAAATGCAGCACCACCAACATGCGCAGCGCGCCGTCAGTCAGGGTAAATGCCCAGTAATTGCCGGTAACCAACAGGTATTGGCGCACGTCGGGGGCGAGGCGAGATAAGGCGTGCATCGGAAGTTCCTGTTTTGCTGCGAGGCTTGATGGGTATCGCCTTGCTCAACCCATCCTACGATTCCGTCAGGCCGTAGGGTGTGTGGGAGGGGCTTTAGCCGCGACCGCATTTGAAGCAAATCGCGGCTAAAGCGGAATGCCGCCCAGCCCCTCCCACAGAACGGTGTTAGCTGGCTGCACCGACCATCCGCGCCAACTCGACGGTGCGGTTGGCGTAGCCCCATTCGTTGTCGTACCAGGCATACAGCTTCACCTGGGTGCCGTTGACCACCATGGTCGACAGCGCATCGATAATTGATGAGCGCGGATCGGTGCGGTAGTCGATGGACACTAGCGGCCGCTCCTCATAACCGAGAATCCCCGCCAGCGGGCCATCAGCTGCAGCCTTGAGCAAGGCATTGACCTCCTCCACCGTCGTCGCCCGTTCCACTTCAAATACGCAGTCAGTCAACGAGGCGTTAGCCAGCGGTACGCGCACCGCATGGCCGTTCAGCTTGCCGCGCAGTTCGGGGAAGATCTCGGCAATCGCCGTGGCCGAACCTGTGGTGGTAGGAATCAGGCTCATGCCACTGGCCCGCGCCCGGCGCAGGTCTTTGTGTGGCTGGTCGAGAATGCTTTGGGTGTTGGTCAGGTCGTGAATGGTGGTGATCGAACCGTGGCGGATGCCGAGGTTTTCGTGGATCACCTTGACCACCGGCGCCAGACAATTGGTGGTGCACGACGCCGCCGTGACGATGCGATGCACGGTCGGGTCGAACAGCTGCTGGTTCACCCCCATCACCACATTCAACGCGCCCGCCTCTTTCACCGGCGCGCTGACCACTACGCGCTGCACGCCCTGATCGAGATACCCCTGCAGCACCGCCACAGTTTTCATCTTGCCGCTGGCTTCGATCACCAGATCGCAGCCACTCCAGTCGGTGTCGGCGATGGCTTTATTGGCCGTGACCTTGATTGATTTGCCGTCAATCAGGATGCACTCGCCCTGGCTGCTCGCTTCATGCTGCCAACGACCATGCACCGAGTCGAAATTGAGCAAGTGTGCATGGGTTGCCGCGTCCCCGGCCGGATCGTTGATCTGCACAAACTCAAACTCCGGCCAGCTCCACGCAGCGCGCAGCGCCAGACGGCCGATACGACCAAATCCGTTGATACCTACCTTGATAGCCATACTGATGCTCTCATCCAATGATTAAACAGAACGCGGGGCGAACATGATGATCGCCATGCCAAGCAGGGCCACGGCGGCCCCGAGCAAATCCCAGTGGCTCGGACGAATGCCATCCACCAGCCACAACCAAGCAATGGCCGTCGCCACATACACCCCGCCATAGGCGGCATACACCCGCCCAGTCGCGGTCGGATGCAGGGTCAGCAACCAAACGAACAGCATCAGCGCCGCCGCAGCCGGTAGCAACAGCCAGATGCTTTTGCCCTGCTTGAGCCACAGGTACGGCAAGTAGCAACCGAGAATCTCGGCCAGGGCCGTGAGGGCAAATAAGCCGATGGTATTGAACATGTTCATCTCAATGGCCCAACTGGGCCGGCGGGAGTGTTGAAAAAATCTAAGAGGCGCTTCATTACCATTACCGATTAAATAGAAGCTTGATTGACCCGCTTGCTCAGCTGCTCGGCAGACTCTTTGCGCTCGGAGTAACGGTCCACCAGGTAGTCCGACTGCTCGCGCAGCAGCAGGGTGAACTTGACCAGTTCCTCCATCACGTCCACCACCCGGTCGTAATAGGCCGACGGTTTCATCCGCCCAGCTTCGTCGAATTCGAGAAAAGCTTTAGCTACCGAGGACTGATTGGGGATGGTGAACATGCGCATCCAACGTCCCAGCACGCGCATCTGGTTCAGCGCGTTGAAGGATTGCGAACCGCCGCTGACCTGCATCAACGCCAGGGTTTTGCCTTGGGTCGGGCGCACCGCGCCCATGCTCAGGGGAACCCAATCGATCTGCGCCTTGAACACCCCAGTCATCGCGCCATGCCTCTCCGGCGAGCACCAGACCATGCCTTCGCTCCACAGCACCAGCTCGCGCAGCTCCTGCACCTTGGGGTGATCCTCTGGGGCATCGTCCGGCAGCGGCAGGCCGCTGGGATTGAAGATGCGCGTGTCGGCGCCGAACTGCTCAAGTAGGCGCGCAGCCTCTTCGGTCAGCAGGCGACTATAGGAGCGCGCCCGGTTAGAGCCGTACAGCAGGAGAATCCGTGGCTTGTGCAGCACGGCGGGTTTACCCAGTTGTGCTTGGTTCGGTGGATTCAGCAGTTCGGGGTCGATATTGGGTAATTCGGGGGGCATGCACGTTCTCCAGAAGACGGGGCATCAGCCGCACAGCGAGGCTCGGTCGGGGCGGTCACGCATGCTGTGCAGGCGCAATTGATCCTCCGCCAACTGCGGCCCATCGGCGTTGAGCACTTGCGTCAGAATCTCCGCCGCCCAGGCTGGCAACTGCGGGTGCAAGCGGTAGTAAATCCACTGCCCGGCGCGCCGGTCTTGCAGCAGGCCGCTGCTGCGCAGCAACGCCAGGTGACGGGAAATTTTCGGCTGACTTTGCTCAAGGGCTGCCGTCAGTTCACACACGCACAACTCGCCCTCACGCACGATCTGCTGGGTGATGCGCACGCGAGTCTCATCGGCCAGCGCTTTGAACAACTCGGTAGGGGTCATGGCTAACACCTGAATATCTGTAATTTCAAATATACGAATTAGCGCATATAACCTAATTCAGTCCCGCTGAGTCAAGCCCCTAAATGCTCTCGCCAGCGCACGGGCGCAAAGATCTTAAGGCGCAGTGCGTACTTGTAGGCTTGCACAATCTTGCGCTTTTGCTGGCGTAGGGGCTGGCAGGCGGACAGCACCGGCGTAGCATGACGCGACGGAGGATGTATGGCGCCACTCGAACATTTACAGGTTTTCCAGAGCTTAAACAGCTCGCCCAATACTCAGCTGCATCGCAGCGCCGAGCTGGGTGACGGGCTAGCTGCGGCCGTATGGAGCAACCGCGATGATGCCCGCGACTACCAAGCGCCCAGCCATCACACGCTGTCCTGCTACCTGACCGGCGGCACCGGCACCTTTCGCCGCGAAAGCCCATATAGCAAGGGCGCGCCAGACAAGCTGTGCATCCTACCGGCCGGACACCAGTCGGCCTGGGTGATCAACGGCGAAATCCAGCTGGCGCATCTGTACATCAGCCAGGAGCAATTCGCCCTGGCCGCCGTCCATCTGCTGGATCGCGAGCCGCGCGAACTGGAACTGCGCGAATGCACCTTCCTCGAAGATGCGCAGCAAGCCCAACGCTTTCGCCAGCTCAGCCAGCTGGATTGGCATGAGCCGGGTGAACGCCTGCTGTGCAGCAGCCTGGCCCATGGTTTGATCAGCCATGCCTTGCTCTCGCAAGTCGGCCGTCGTGAAGGGCTGCGCCTGACCGGCGGTTTGGCGCCTACGCTGCGCCGCAGAGTGCGCGAGTTTATCGACGCTAACCTGGCCGAGCCGCTCAGCCTGGGCCAACTGGCGGGGCTATGTGCGCTATCGGAATACCACTTTGCGCGCATGTTCCAACTCAGCTTCGGCCTGCCGCCCCATCGCTATGTGCTGGCGCAGCGCTTGCGCCGTGGTCAGCAGTTACTGCAACACGGCAACTTGCCGCTGAGTGAGGTGGCGCTGACCTGCGGCTTTGCCAGCGCCAGCCACTTCAACAACCGTTTCCGCCAGGCCTTCAGCAGCACACCTGGGCAATACCGCGCCGCGCTGGGCCAGGCTTAACCCCAAGACGTAGCCCTCAGCAACAGCTCCTCTCCTCAGCACAGCTCAACCGCAGCCAATGCCCGTTCAGCCGTTAATCCGGATTAGCCCCGCCTAGCGCCGACGATGGCCTGCTAATCCTGCGTCGGCTGTGCAAGAATCCCCGGCTGCCTTCGAGAAAAGCTGCTCATGCCACGATTCGCCTTTTCCCTCAGCGGGCGCCACTGATGCCCCTCGACATTCTGCATTTACGCCAGGAAGACTGGCGCGCGGAATTCGGCGTGGGCGACTTACAGCGCGGTCAAGGCTACGCCGCGCAAGGCCGCAGCCGCCTGCTCAGCCTCAAGGACAGCACCCTGCTGGCCAGCTGTCGTGGCTCAGGCGCGCAAACCTATCAGCAACGCATCACCCTCAATCACTACGGCCAGGGCTGGGGGGTCAGCGGCAAGTGCAGCTGCCCGGTGGGCTTCAATTGCAAACATGTGGCCAGCGCCCTGCTCACCCTGCAAACCCAGCAGGAACAAGGCGTCGACCTCTCGCCGCTAATTGTCAGCAGCCCTGAGGCCCGTGAAGAACGCCTGGAAGGCCTGCATCCAAATCCGGTATTGAGCCTCGGCAGCCTGGTGCGCGTGCACTTCGACGCGCGCAAAGGCCGCATGCAGGAACAGACCCAGCACCGCGCCGCGTTGGCCTTCGACTACCAAGGCCACCTGGCCTCGGGCAAAAGTGGCAAAGACCTGCTGATCAAACAAAATCCGGGGCTCACGCTACGCATCGTGCGTGACTTCGACGGCGAAGCCTTGCTGCGCAAGCGCCTGCAACACGCCCATATGCAGGTGTCGCTCAGGCAAAGCGAGGCGCTGCCGGAAAGCGCCGGCGAAGCCTATGAACAAAGCAGTGATGCGGCCTGGCTGCTGTTTGTGCGCGAGCAGTTACCAAAGCTGCGCGAAGAAGGCTGGCAGATTCGCATGCAGCCCGACTTCCAATTCAACCTGGCCCAGGTCGATGACTGGTACGCCGAGGTTGAGGAGGACCCCGAGCAAACTTGGTTCGACCTGGAGCTCGGCATCGAGGTCGAAGGTCAGCGCATCAGCTTGCTGCCAATCCTGTTACAGGCGATCCGCCGCGCGCCCTGGCTGCTCAACGGCGAAGCGCTGAACAAACGTGACGATGATGAAGTGCTGCTGGTCAGCCTACCCAACAACCAAAAGCGCGCGGCGCTGCCTTTGTCACGCTTGAAGCCGCTGCTGGCCACCCTCGGCGAGTTGTTTGTGCGCGAGCCCGGCGAGTCCAGCCAACGCCTGCGCCTGTCGCGCCTGGATGCAGCCCGGCTTAATCACCTGCAACAAGGGCCCGCGCTGAGCTGGCAAGGCGGCGGCCAGATGCGTGACTTCGCCGAACGCTTGCAGCAGTTAGATAGCGCCACATTACAGCCGCCAGAAGGTCTTCAGGCTGAGCTGCGCCCCTATCAACTGCAAGGTCTTGCCTGGATGCAGGGGCTAGCCGAATTGGGTGTAGGCGGCCTGCTGGCCGATGACATGGGCCTGGGCAAAACCCTACAGACCCTCGGCCATATTCTTTGCGAGCAGCAGGCCGGGCGCTTGCAGCAGCCAGCGCTGATCGTGATGCCCACCAGCCTGATCCCCAACTGGCAGGACGAAGCGGCGCGTTTCACTCCGCAGCTCAAGGTGCTGGCTCTGCATGGGCCCAAACGCCGCGCGCTGTTCAAACAGATCGGCGAGCACCACATTATCCTCACCACTTACGCCCTGCTGCCGCGTGATCTCAAGGCCCTCAACGCCTACAGTTACCGCCTGCTGATTCTCGATGAAGCGCAGAACATCAAGAACCCGCGCAGCAAAGCCGCCATCGCCGCCGGACAAGTGCAGGCCGACCAGCGCCTGTGCCTGACCGGCACGCCGCTGGAAAACCACCTGGGCGAGCTGTGGTCGCTGTTCAACTTCCTCATGCCCGGCTGGCTCGGCGACAGCAAAAGCTTTACCCGCGACTACCGCACGCCGATTGAGAAAAACGCCAACGAACTGCGTTTGGCGCACCTGACCGGGCGGATCAAACCTTTTATTTTGCGGCGCACCAAGGAGCAGGTGGCCAGCGAGCTGCCGCCGAAAACCGAAATCACTCACTGGGTCGAACTCAGCGCCGCGCAGCGCGACCGCTACGAAACCCTGCGTTTAGCCATGGATAAGAAGGTGCGCGACGAGATCGCCCGCCAAGGCCTGGCCCGCAGTCAGATCGTGATTCTCGAAGCGCTGCTGCGCCTGCGCCAAGCCTGCTGTGATTTACGTTTGCTCGGCGAGGAAGGCGACAGCCAGCTGACCAGCCTGGACTCGGGCAAACTCAGCGGCCTGCTGGAAATGCTCGACGAGTTGTTTGCCGAAGGCCGCCGCGTGCTGCTGTTCTCCCAGTTCACCTCGATGCTGACGCTGATCGAAGCCGAACTGAAAGCGCGCAACATCCCCTACGCCAAACTCACCGGCAGCACCCAGGATCGGCGCACCCCGGTGCAGCAGTTTCAGGCCGGCGAATTTCCAATCTTCCTGATCAGCTTGAAAGCCGGCGGCGCGGGCCTGAACCTGACCGCCGCTGACACGGTGATCCACTTCGACCCTTGGTGGAACCCGGCCGCCGAAGCCCAAGCCAGCGACCGCGCCTACCGCATCGGCCAAGACAAACCGGTGTTCGTCTACAAACTGATCGCCCGTGGCAGCGTGGAAGAGAAGATCCAGCAGCTGCAACAGGCCAAAGCCAACCTGGCTCGCGGCGTGTTGGAAGGCGGCAGCCAGAACCAATTGCAGCTCAGCGAAGACGACCTGCAGGCGTTATTTGCCCCGTTAAGCGACTGATCTGTGCTCAGTCATCGCTTTGCGTGTCGTCCTTTTCAGCCGCATCGTTGGCCACATTACGCTTACGCTTGGGCCCTTCAGCCTGCACCGAGGGAAAGCGCGAGGAGGCATAGCGCACCACAAAAATCGCCAGTGCCAACAGCAGAATCGCCCCCGACACCATCACCACGCCCATGTCGGGTTTGTGGTTGTGCGAGATGTCGGAAATCATCAGCCGCGTCAGCGCAGTAATTGCCACATAGATCATGAAGCGGATCGGCATGTGGTTGGTCTTGAAATAGATCCCCACCATGGCCGCCAATTCGAGGTAGATAAACAGCAGCAGGATGTCATCGACCGTGATGTGGCCCTTCTCCAGCATGCCCAAGAAAGCCATCACCGCCGCCCAGGCGGTGACCGCCCCAATGGCGAACAACGCCAGGTAATGAAACGCCTCCATCAACAGATTGCCCAGCGACTCAGCCTGTCCATGCATGCGCTCGCGCATCAGTTCAGCCCAGTTTGGCTTACCCATAACATCTCCTAGGGATCAAAAATAACCACGGCACGGCGTGCCACTATCTATAACACTGCCAATTGAGAAGCCTGTTACAGGCTAAAAAGCACCTGCAACAGGCGAGCCATGCCGCCGACCTGGCTGCCGCGCTTCACAGAATCGGCTATGTTGTTAGCCGGCATAGCAATTGCCGCTGTTCAAATGCTCGCGAGTTCTCTATGCTCGCAACTACTGTACAAATAAACAGTTTATTGCAACTTATCAGCGTGAAGGCGTAGAGGTGATGAATGGCCGTCGAAGTGGTGTACCGCAGCAGCAGGGATTTGGAGCGATTGTTCATGGATAAAGCCGAAGCCGACCGTCATGACAAAATGCTCGAACTGGCCGAGTTGCTTACCGAGGTGCTGCAAAAAGCCGTGCCTTCGCTGAATGAAGCCCAGGGTGAAGAGCTGGGTATTTACATGGCGAAGAACCGCGATGTGTTCGCCAAGGCGTTTAAGAATCAACCCGACGCGTTGAGTGAACTGAGCGAGCCTGCTGCCGAGTAACACCCGCCGCGCTCAGAAAAACCCCAGTCAATGACTGGGGTTTTGTGTTTATAACGCCATGTAGGCATCACATACTCAGACTGTATTTGAGATCTCGCGAGCTAGAGCCATGCAAGGCGCTACGTTAGTAACAGCCTTCGGCTGGTCAAAACGGCGAGGAGCGGAGTGTACTTTTGTACATGAGACTCTGGGCCTGCTTTTAACACACCAGGGCCGAGGCGCAGCAGATCTGGGAGTGCTCAAAGGCCATATAACAAGCGCTCGGCAATCGCATCGGCGACCCGCGCTGGCGAACGTTTATCGGCTTGAGCGTGACCGAAAATTTCCGTCAGCCGCCGGCTGATCTGGCTCAGCTGAGCAGTGATCGCCGGCAGGCTTTCGCCACGATGGCGGCGCGCGACATAGATCAACCCACCCGCATTGATTACGTAATCAGGCGCATAGAGAATCCCCCGCGCTTGCAGACGCTCAGAGATATCTGGGCCGGCCAGTTGGTTGTTGGCGGCCCCCGCCACTGCCGAACAACGCAGATGGGCCACGCTGGCTGCATTCAGCACACCGCCTAATCCACACGGCGCAAGAATGTCGCAGGGGGTGGCGAGCAATGCCTCGCTGGCCACTGGTCGTGCTCCCAGTTGCTCAACCGCAAGTTGCACACGCCCCACGTCAAGGTCACTGACCAACAACTCGGCGCCAGCGGCGTGCAGCTGCTCAGCCAAGGCATACCCCACATTGCCTAACCCCTGAATAGCCACTCGCAAGCCCTCTAGGTTATCGCTGCCGAGGCGCGCCAGGGCGGTGGCGCGGATCCCGGCAAACACCCCCATGGCAGTGTGCGGCGACGGGTCGCCCTCGGCGGTGGTGCTGGTGACATGTTGAGTGTGCTGGGCGATGCAGTCCATATCGACACTTGAGGTGCCGCTGTCCATGGCGGTGATGTAGCGGCCGTTGAGGGTTTCAATAAAGCGTCCGAAGGCTTCGAACAATGCCCCACGATTATCGACATGCGCGGGACGGATAATCACCGCTTTGCCGCCCCCTTGCTCTAAGCCCGCCAGCGCCGCCTTGTAGCTCATGCCCTTGGCCAGGCGCAGCACATCCTCAATAGCACTTTGAGTGTCTGCATAGGGTAGGTAACGGCAGCCGCCCAGCGCAGGGCCCAGGCGACTGTTGTGGATGGCGATAATGGCCTGCAGGCCGCTCAGCGGGTCCACGGCGAAGTGCAGCGACTCCAGCCGGGCGGTTTCCATCATGGCGAACATGCTGCGGCTCCCGTACTGATTTGCCAATCAGTATAGGCAGTGGCGCTGCCGACAAGCGCCCAGTGGTCAGTTGCAGCAGGCTGCCCGTACAACAATCCACTGGACGAAGCCTCGGCACTTGACTACAAAGCCAGAGACATCGGGAGATTGATATGACCCCACGCGCCGCCTGCCTTGCCTGCCTGGAGCAAAACCCACCTGCGCTGTTCGAGGCGGCGCTATGGATTGCGGCCGAACATGACCCGACCCTGCAACCGGCGCAGGTCTGCCGCCAACTCAACAGCCTGCAGCAACACGTCAACCAGGGCCTGCCCGCACTGCCGCCGGTTGAGTTGGCGCAAGCCCTGCTGCGGCGCTTGAACGAACTGGACTTCCATCAGGACGACAGCAGCCCACTGCGGCCTCAGGCGGCTCTGCTGCACCGGGTATTGCTGCATCGTCGCGGGCAACCCTTGTCGCTGGCCCTATTGGCCCTGGAACTGGCCAAACGGCTGGAGATTCCGCTGCAGGGGGTGAGCTTTCCCGGGCATTTTTTATTGCGCGTACCCGGAGCCGATCATCTACTCGACCCCTGCAGCGGCCGCCGTCTGTATACCCGTGAATGCCGGGAACTGCTGCAGCGGCACATGGGCCCGGCTGCCGAACTGAACGCCAGCCACCTGCAAACCTGCGACGCGCGCAGCATGCTGCAACGCCTGTCACGCAACCTACGGCAACTGCATCAAATGGACGGCGATTACCTGGCCGCGCTTAAGGATGCCGAGCGGGTGCTGCAACTGGGCACACCCAATCTGCACGACCACCTGGCCCGCGCCGAGATTTACCAACACCTGGAGTGCCCGCAAGGTGAGCGTTTCGATTTGCAGCATGCACTGCTGCTGTGCGACGACATTGCGCAGCGCCTACAACTCAGCCAGCGCTTGAGCCTGCTGCGCGCCAGCCCAGCCCTGCATTGAACTAGAAGAAGCCCAGCGCCTTGGCTTTGGCCACTGCCTGGGTGCGCCGCGACACCCCCAGCTTGCCGTTGATACGCCGGGCATGGGTCTTGACCGTGTGCAATGAAATAAATAGTTGTTCGGCCACCTCCTGATTCGAACAGCCTTGAGCAATCAGCCGGAGCACCGCCAGCTCGCGCTGGCTCAGGGTATTGGTCGCCGCACGCTGCGCTGCAGCAGCGGGTGTAACCGGTTGAGCCACGCTGAACCACAGACAGTGATAAGCCAAGCGGCGGCGCAGCGCGTGTCCAGTCTCGCGGGCCTGTGCAGCGGCTGTCGGATCGCCACAGGCGGCGCTCGCCTCGGCGTAGACAAGATAGAGCTCACTGACCAGCGCCTGCCGGCCCTGGCTCAAGGCCTGCTCGCGCAGTTGCAACAACGGCTCACGCACATCCCGCCCCTGCGCCAGCTCCATTTGCAGCAACAACAGCTGCAAGCGCGGAATCAACTCAGGGAAGTTGGGCGTGGGCAGAATCGCTTTGACCCGCTGCGCATAACCCAGCACCCGGCCAATCGCCATGCGCGCACGCGCGTGGTGCCCCTGGGCAACCCACAGGTGACTGCTGGCCAGTAGCAACGTGCCTCGGTATAGGGTTTCACTGACATGCTGGCGCTGCATTAGGCGCTCAGCCTTGCCCAGATGAGCAAATGCGCCGGCCAAGTCGCCCTGCCCCATGGCCAGTTCAGCCAGGCAGAGATAGCCGTTAAAGGCGCCGGGATCGCCACACTCCAGGGCATTTGCAAGGCCCTCGGGCAATCCGCTGGCAGCCTCGGTGTGCCGCCCTTGGCGCAGTTGCACGCGCGCCAAACGCAGCTGAAGCCTGGCCAGCACCGGGGTACCGCGTAGCACCTCGGGGCGATTGGCGTTCAGCACGCGCTGCAACAGCGCTTCAGCACGCACAAACTCACCCCGCGCCTCCAGTAGCAAAGCATGATCGAGTTCCAGAAGTGCTTCAAAGACGGGGTTGTCGTGCAAGCGAGCCTGCTTCAATGCCTCGAAGCTGAGTTTATGCGCCAGCTCCAGATCACCTTCACCAATCGCCACCAGGGTCAGCGCCGAACGGCACAACAAAGACTGCGACCAGGCGCTTTGCGGCAAGCCTTGTAAGGCTTCGAGCAGGTTGCTGCGCGCCCCGATCGCGCATACCCGGCCATAGGCGATGATGCCTTGAATGGCCTGCCAGTGAGCAAACAGCTCGCGGGTCCGCGCGCCATCGCTGCGCGGCTGAAACCGCGCCAGTTGGTCGATACAGAGCTCGGCTTCATCCAGGCGCCCTACCAACAACAGCACCCAGGCGTTCAGCAGAATCAAGCGTGGCGTGCTGCACAGCAAGCTTTCTGGCAACTCGCTGCGCCAGCGCAGGATCAGTGCCAGATCCTGCCCTTGTAGCACTTGCTCTTCGGTAAAGCGCTCAAGAAAACTGCCGGCCACTTCCGGCTGCCCGGCCAGCAGGGCATGCTCCACTGCCGCGCGGATATCACCCTGGCTGGCAAACCACTGGCTCGCATGCACATGCAACGCGCTGTAAGGCACCCCCGCCGTCAAGCGTTGCAACAGCGCGGCCAGCGGCGCAAACAGCACAAACCAACCTTTACCGGGCTCAACCTCCTGAATAAACAGGCCGCGCTCAATCAATGCTCGCAACCAATCCGCACCTTCACCCACACCAAACAGGTGATCACACAGCGCCGGATTAAAGCGCGGTAACTGAGCCAGGGAATAAAGCATCTGCAGCAACTCGGCCGGTAGGTCTTGCAAGACCTCACGCGCCACGTACTCGCCCAGTAAATGATCATGACCACAATCGAGCGGTGCATTCGCCTCAGCGGGTTCGGCCTGAGCAGCCAGCAAACGTAGACGCAAGGCGGCAGGCCAACCCAAAGTCGACTCATGCAACTCACGCGCCCAGGCGCTGCGAGTCGGGTCCAGGTGGTGTAACCAGTCGGCGACCTCAGCGACAGTAAATGCCAAGTCGGTGGCGCCCAGCTCGAGCAATTCACCCTCCAGCAGCAGCCGCGACAGGTTGCAGTTGGGGCGCCGGCGGCTGCCCAGCCACCAGCACACCCCTGCTGGAGTCACGCTGAGTAGCTGATTGAGGTACTCATCCAGGGAGCTGTCCGGGTGCACCGGATAATCGTTGAGCATGATCCACAGTTGGCGCGTTTCCTGCGCCAGCGCCAGCAATACCTCATCCGCGGTCAGCTGCGCAGGGTAATCAAGCAACCTGCCCAGCTGCTGAGCCAGTTGGTCGGCGTTAAGCCCGCTGCCGGCGCAATTAAGCCAGAGCAAGCCGCACTGCAGCGGACACTCGCGGGCACAATCCGCCAGCAACACGGTTTTGCCAAAGCCCGCCGGGCCGATCAGCAAGCGCAGTCGGCAATCGGGAGCCAATAAACGTTGCTGTAAGGTCAGCCGGGGAATATGCCCCGGTGGCGGGCGCTGTATGTTGCCGCAGGACGACACTGCGACGATCGGCGGGAAAGGCGCTGATGCGTTCATGTCCGCTCGTTTTATTGTTATTACAAGAACCGGATACTCGCAGGCTAAACCTCAGCACCTAAGCGTTCAAAGCTTCATCACAGTACGTGATAGCCAGCAATAAAAAAGGCGGCCCGCAGGCCGCCCAATCACGGAGTAACACGTGCAGCTTAATGCCTTAACGCACGCCCGAACTGCGCAGCGCAGCCGGCGTGTAATCGGCTGCCGAGGCTTTGAAGCCAAAGTTATACGCCGACTTTTCTTCGTTCTTCATACCCAGCGCCAGGTAGCGACCCGCCACCAGGTCATACAGCGCCTCCAGGGTGTAACCCGGCACCTGGTGGTTGTAGTACTGCTGCGCATGGCCTTCGGCAACACGCCACAGTTGGCCGCGACCATCGTAGTGATCGACGAGGGCGATCTGCCAGCTGTCTTCGTCGACATACATATGGCGCTTGGCATAGATATGTCGCTCGCCACTTTTCAAGGTAGCGACCACTTCCCACACGCGGTGCAGCTCGTAACGGGTCAGGTCCTGGTTAATGTGCCCAGCCTTGATCACGTCGTCGTATTTCAGCGACGGCGAGTCGAGCTTGTAGCTGTTGTAGGGAATGTACATTTCCTTCTTGCCGACCAACTGCCAGTCATAACGATCTGGCGCGCCGGAGAACAGGTCGAAGTTGTCTGAGGTGCGCATGCCATCGGCGGCGGTGCCCGGACCGTCATAAGCCACCTGCGGTGCACGGCGTACGCGACGCTGACCGGCGTTATAGATCCACGCCAGACGCGGCTCCTTGACCTGATCAATGGTCTCGTGGACCAACAGCACGTTGCCAGCCAGACGCGACGGCGCCGTCACCCGCTGCTTGAAGTAGAGCAGTACATTGCTGCCCTTGGCCGGATCAAGGTCGGGCATATCCGCCGGAAATGCCACCTCATCCTCGAATTTCACCAGGCTGTAAGAACCATTGGTCTGCGGCGTCGCCTGTGTGACCACGCGCCGGGTGTTACCGCCACGGTAGCGGGTGACGTGGTTCCAGATCACCTCGACACCGGTCTTGGGAATCGGGAAGGCGTAGTAACGGCTAGCGTTGAAGTTCTGCAGGCCATTGCCGCCATCTACCGGCGAGGTATTCAGAGCACTGACCTTGGCCGCCTCCCCAATCGCTGTGGGTACAGCGGTGCTGCGATGCGTGGGGTAAACCGGGATTTTGTAACTGTCAGGGTAACGTTTGAGCATGGCCAGCTGACCGGCTGAAAGCTTGTCTTGGTACTGCCCGGCATTGGCTGCGGTGATGGTGAACAGGGGTTGCTCGCTGGCAAACGGGTCAGCCAGAAACCCTTTGTCATCAATTGCGCCGGCGCTGGTAGAAAGGCCGCCATCCCAAGCAGGGATACTGCCATCGGCATTGCCGGCCATTTGCGCGCCAAGCGGGGTCAGGCTGCTGCCCAGCTGGGCGGCTTCTTGCTCAGAGACTGCGGCCATCACACTGCTGGCTAACAGCGTCAGCACCAGCGCGCCAGCTTGCAGGATTCTTGTATTTTTCATCATGAACGGATCCTTTTGCACTGCGTTGATCAGAAGTTCACACCAAAGCTCAGGGCGACAAAGTCACGGTCGACGTTGGTGTTGTAATCCCCACCAAAGAAGTCGGTGTAACTGAGGCTGGCGGTGTAGGTGTTCTGGTAGTCAGCGTTCAGGCCAAGACTCACAGCCTTGGTTCCTTCGCTGAAGTTGGGGCCATAACCATCGACGTCATGCGACCAGGCAATGCTCGGCGTCAGGTTGACCCCAGCAAACACGTTGCTGTAATCGGCACTGGCGCGCAGGCGGTAGCCCCAAGAGCTGCTGGTAAAGAAACCATCGCCGCTGCACTGATCCGGGTTAGCGGCGTTGAACGCAGCCGTACACGTCCCATTACTGGCCAACTCACCCAGGCCATAAACCGGGTCACGACCGAAACGCAGCTCACCGAGGTCATCACTGATGCCGCTGACATGGTTGTAACCGACCTCGCCAAGCAAGGTCAGGCGGCTAGCACCGAGCACCCGATCGAAGAACTGCACCGCCGTGACCTGAGCCTGGGTGACAGGTTTGCGTACGTAACCGGCAATTTCTTCACCGGCGACATTCTGCGCATGGCCACTGGTAAATACCGGTGAACCGGGGAATGCAAGTGAAGCAAAGGTCAGGTCAGTGGAGTTGATCGAGATCGGCATATTTGGCCGATAACTCAACTCACCGGACAACGCAGTGCCATTAACGTTGGTCTGGAAGCTGACGCCATAGAGACGGATATCTTCTGGGTACTCAAGGAAGTACCGAGCCCCCGGCGCGCCCGGAATAACCGCCGCAGACGGCGACGTGGTGCGCAAGAAACTGCCACTCGGCGTGCGACTGTGATAGTTCATGGCATACAGGCCGAATTCGGTGTCGTTCAGCGACTCGGCAAACCAGCGCAGAGCAACCCCAAACTGACCACTATCGCGGGCGTCCCGGTCACCGGCACGCGGGATATAAATAGGGTTACCTGGAGCGCCGGTATTGTTCGACACGCCTGGCGCCACATCCGCTCCCGCGACGGCCAAACGGTCTTCACAACCATCTGCAGCCGTGTCGCTTGGGGCGAAGAACGTGCCGCAGTTATCGATAACCGTCTGGTCCCACTCCAGCTGGTAGAACGCTTCCATGCTAACCGTGTCAGTCAGGCTCTGCGATACATAGAGCATGTTGACCGGGATCAAACCCTCTTTGATTTCCGCACCAGGCCGGCGAAAGGCAGCGGCATCCACAGGGTTGATCGAGTTGATCGAATTGCCAATAAACGTGCTCTCGCCCCAGCTGACCACTTGCTTACCGGCCCGCACACTGCCCGGCATGCCGCCCAAGTTGTAGTTGTGATAAACGAAGGCATCGAGAATTTCCGCGCCCGAGGCCTGCGCTGCGGTTTTGCGGTTGTGGTCATCAATGTCATACAGCAAGCGGCTTTCGTCTTTGGTCTCAAAGTCGTACCAGTACTTGCCACGGATAAACACACCCGTGTCGCCGTACTTCAACTCAAGGTCATGCACGCCTTTGAAGATCTTCGAGAAGGTTTCGCCCTTCTTGAAATTCAGACGGCCATCGTCGTTGGTCTGCGAGGACGCCTTGCCGCCGTTGCGCGTCCCGATAAAGTCAGGATCGGCCCCACGCACGCTCCAGCTTGCACCCACGGAAAGAGAAGAATCGAACTGCGCTTCGACCTCACCAATATTGAATGAAATAGCCTGGGCAGGCCCTACACAGCCTAAAGCGATGGCAACAGCCAAAATGCTGGGCTGGAAGATGGCATGTCTTGTTGTTGTTCTCATGCGGCTCTCCTGGAAAGCGGGTTTCGTGTTGAGCCGCCAAACTACCCAGCCACCCACTCCGGGTTAAGCGCCCGAAAGAGGTATTCACTCTGTCCTCCTAAAGAGTGAATACCTCTCTGCCACGGGCCATAGGCCGCCGCACATGCACCAATTCAATAAGCCTGCATAGCGCCGATGAATAGCGCGCAGAACCTGCCTCCCTCAAGGCCAGTGAATTGAGCAGCGAATACCCTCGATAATCGTATCGATTTAAATACACCGTATTCATAACGATACGAAAGCACCCAAAGCGCGCCACCAGAGCGCTGCGCAGTGCATGACACCTTTAATCCGCCACCTCTGTATCTAAATCAATACAGGCCCAGCAATTCAATTATTGCACAACAACAATAAGCCATTGATTTTATTGATAAAAAATACAATGGCACCACCCTTGCTATGGTCTTTACATCTTCTGCTCGCTGCCCAGCACGAGCGTTCAGCACATCGCCCCCAACAGAAAGGGCGAGTCACCACCCTTGAGGAGTTCACATGAGCGAATTGCGTTTTACCGTCGAGCACGAATGGCTGCGTCAGGATGCAGATGGTCTGGTCACCGTGGGCATCACAGCCTATGCCCAGGAAGCCTTGGGTGACGTGGTATTCGTGCAATTGCCAGAGCCGCAGAGCTACGCTGAAGGCGACGAAGTGGCGGTGCTGGAGTCGGTAAAAGCAGCAAGCAATATCTCCATGCCGCTGGACGGTGAGGTGGTCGAGGTCAATGGCGAGCTAGAATCCAGCCCTGAGCTGGTGAACGAAGACCCCCTGGGTAAAGGCTGGTTCTTCCGTTTCCGCCCGACCAATGCCAGCGCGGTAGCCGACCTGCTCGATCAAGCCGCCTACGAGCGCCTGCTCAACGCCAATGCTGACGCCTGAGAGATTGCAATGACCAAGCTGACCACCCAGAACGAATTTATCGCGCGCCACATCGGCCCGCGTGAGGCTGATACTGCGGCCATGCTCGAACTGCTCGGCTACGCCAGCATCGACGCGCTGACTGACAATGTCATTCCCGAGAGCATCAAGGGCACTAGCATCCTTGGCTCCCTGCCGGGCCTGTCGGAAGCCGACGCCCTGGCTAAGATCAAGACCATCGCTGGCAAGAACCAGCAGCTGCGCACTTTTATTGGTCAGGGTTACTACGGCACCCACACGCCGAGCCCAATCCTGCGTAACCTGCTGGAAAATCCAGCCTGGTACACCGCCTACACCCCGTACCAGCCGGAGATTTCCCAAGGCCGCCTGGAGTCCTTGCTGAATTTCCAGACCCTGGTTACCGACCTCACCGGCATGCAGATCGCCAACGCGTCCTTGCTCGATGAGGCCACCGCCGCCGCCGAAGCCATGACCTTCTGCAAGCGCCTGTCGAAGAACAAGGCCAGCAACGCCTTCTTCGCTTCCCAGCATTGCCACCCGCAGACCCTCGACGTGCTACGCACCCGCGCCGAGCCGCTGGGCATTGAAGTGGTAATTGGCGACGAAGCCAGCCTGACCGATGTCAGCGCTTACTTCGGCGCGCTGCTGCAGTACCCGGCGAGCAATGGCGACATCTTCGACTACCGCGAACTGGTTGAGCGCTTCCACGCCGCCAACGCACTGGTCGCCGTAGCCGCTGATCTGCTGGCCCTGACCCTGCTCACTCCACCGGGCGAGTTCGGTGCCGACGTGGCCTTGGGCAGCGCGCAGCGTTTTGGTGTGCCGCTGGGTTTCGGTGGTCCACACGCCGCCTACTTCGCCACCCGTGATGCATTCAAGCGCGACATGCCGGGCCGCCTGGTTGGCATGTCGATCGACCGTTTCGGCAAGCCGGCCCTGCGCCTGGCCATGCAGACCCGCGAGCAACATATCCGCCGCGAAAAGGCCACCAGTAACATCTGTACCGCCCAGGTACTGTTGGCCAACATCGCCAGCATGTACGCCGTGTACCACGGCCCGGCTGGCCTGACCCAGATCGCCCAGCGCACTCACCAGTTCACCGCGATCCTGGCCAAGGGCCTACGCGCCTTGGGCTACAGCGTTGAGCAGGAATTCTTCTTCGACACCCTGAGCCTGGCCACCGGCGGCAAAACTGCCGTACTGCACAGCAAGGCACGCGCTGCCGGCCTCAACCTGCGCGAAATCGATGGCACGCGCCTGGGCCTGTCCCTGGACGAAACCAGCGATCAGTCCGCTGTTGAAGCACTGCTGGCGGTATTCGCCGACGGCAAAGCGGTTCCAGCATTCGCTGAGCTGGCGGCAGGCGTAACCGCGCAACTGCCACAAGGCTTGCTGCGTGAGTCGGCGATTCTGGCGCACCCGGTGTTCAACCGTTATCACTCGGAAACCGAGCTGATGCGCTACCTGCGCAAGCTGGCCGACAAGGACCTCGCGCTGGACCGCAGCATGATCCCGCTGGGCTCCTGCACCATGAAGCTCAACGCCGCCAGCGAGATGATCCCGGTGACCTGGGCCGAGTTCGGCAGCCTGCACCCCTTCGCCCCAGTCGAGCAAAGCCAGGGTTACACCCAGCTGACCACAGAGCTGGAAGCCATGTTGTGCGCCGCCACCGGTTACGACGGCATCTCCTTGCAGCCGAACGCCGGCTCCCAGGGCGAATACGCTGGCCTGCTGGCGATTCGCGCGTATCACCAGAGCCGCGGCGACGATCAGCGCGACATCTGCCTGATCCCGCAATCGGCCCACGGCACCAACCCAGCCACCGCCAGCATGGCCGGCATGCGTGTAGTGGTGACCGCCTGCGACAGCAACGGTAACGTCGATATTGCCGACCTCAAGGCCAAGGCCGAAGAGCACAAAGAGCGCCTGGCTGCGCTGATGATCACCTACCCGTCGACCCACGGCGTGTTCGAGGAAGGCATCCGCGAAATCTGCCAGATCATTCATGACAACGGCGGCCAGGTGTACATCGACGGTGCCAACATGAATGCCATGGTCGGCCTCTGCGCCCCGGGCCAGTTCGGCGGCGACGTGTCGCACCTGAACCTGCACAAAACCTTCTGCATCCCCCACGGCGGTGGCGGCCCAGGTGTTGGCCCGATTGGCGTCAAAGCCCACCTGATTCCGTTCCTGCCCGGCCACGGCCACATGGCCCGCAAAGAAGGTGCCGTCAGTGCTGCGCCGTTCGGCAGCGCCAGCATCCTGCCGATCACCTGGATGTACATCAGCATGATGGGCGGCGAAGGCCTCAAGCTCGCCTCGCAAATGGCCATTCTCAACGCCAACTACATCGCCCGCCGCCTCGAAGAGCACTACCCTGTGCTGTATTCGGGCAGCAACGGCCTGGTGGCGCACGAGTGCATTCTGGACATCCGCCCGATCAAGGACAGCAGCGGCATCAGCGTTGACGATGTGGCCAAGCGCCTGATCGACTTCGGCTTCCACGCCCCGACCATGTCCTTCCCGGTCGCCGGCACCCTGATGATCGAGCCGACCGAAAGCGAATCCAAGGAAGAACTAGACCGCTTCTGCGACGCCATGATCGCCATCCGCGAAGAGATTCGTGCGGTGGAAGCCGGTCATCTGGACGCCACCGACAACCCGTTGAAAAACGCGCCACACACCGCACTGGAACTGGTCGGTGAATGGACGCACGGCTACAGCCGCGAGCAGGCCGTGTACCCGACTGCCACGCTGATCGAAGGCAAGTACTGGCCACCGGTCGGTCGCGTCGACAACGTGTTCGGCGACCGCAACCTGATCTGCGCCTGCCCGTCCATCGAGGCGTATCAGGACGCTTAAGGCGATAAAAACCGTAGGATGGGTTAGCGGCGCAGCAGCGCAATAGCACCGTTAACACCATCCTTCAGCGCCGCGTAACCCATCAGCGATGGACGCAGCACACGGGATGATGGGTATCGCTGCGCTCAACCCATCCTACGGTTTTGTTTACCCCAGAATTTTGATTCACCCCTACCCGGGGCGGGTCAGCTGCACCCCAAAAACAACAATCGAGGGATCTCAGCATGTTCAGCAAACACGACCAACTGCAAGGTTATGACGACGCCCTGCTCGCAGCGATCAACGCCGAAGAGCAACGCCAGGAAGATCACATCGAACTGATCGCCTCGGAAAACTATTGCAGCCAGCGCGTCATGCAGGCGCAAGGCAGCGGCCTGACCAACAAGTACGCCGAAGGTTATCCGGGCAAGCGTTACTACGGCGGTTGCGAGCATGTGGACAAGGTCGAAGCCCTCGCTATCGAGCGCGCCAAGCAGCTGTTCGGTGCCGACTACGCCAACGTGCAGCCGCACTCCGGCTCATCCGCTAACAGCGCGGTGTACCTGGCGCTGATCAATGCTGGCGACACCATCCTCGGCATGAGCCTGGCCCACGGCGGTCACCTGACCCACGGCGCCAAGGTGTCGTCCTCCGGCAAGCTGTACAACGCGGTGCAATACGGCATCGACGAGCAAGGCTTGATCGATTACGCCGAAGTCGAGCGTCTGGCGCTTGAGCACAAGCCGAAGATGATCGTCGCCGGTTTCTCCGCCTATTCGCGCACTCTGGATTTCGCCCGTTTCCGCGAAATCGCCGACAAAATCGACGCCCTGCTGTTCGTTGACATGGCCCACGTCGCTGGTTTGGTCGCAGCCGGCCTGTACCCCAACCCGATTCCGTTTGCCGATGTGGTCACCACCACCACCCACAAAACCCTGCGTGGCCCACGCGGCGGTTTGATCCTGGCCAAGGCCAACGAAGCCATCGAGAAAAAACTCAACTCGGCGGTGTTCCCCGGCAGCCAGGGCGGCCCGTTGATGCACGTGATTGCCGCCAAAGCCGTGTGTTTCAAGGAAGCGCTGGAGCCCGGCTTCAAGGCCTATCAGCAGCAGGTCATCGACAACGCGCAGACCATGGCCGAGGTGTTTGTGACCCGTGGCTATGACGTGGTCTCCGGCGGCACCGACAACCATTTGATGTTGGTCAGCCTGATCAAGCAAGGCCTCACGGGTAAAGCTGCTGATGCGGCGTTGGGCGCGGCACATATCACCGTCAACAAGAACGCCGTGCCGAACGACCCACAATCGCCTTTCGTCACCTCCGGCATCCGCATCGGCACCCCAGCAGTCACCAGCCGTGGCTTCAAACAAGGTCAGTGCCGCGAACTGGCGGGCTGGATCTGCGACATCCTCGATAACCTAGACAGTCCGGCTGTAATCGAGCGCGTCCGTGGTCAGGTAGCGAACCTATGCGCCAGCTTCCCGGTCTACGCTGAATAAAACAGCACGCCGTTTTTGCCACTATCGGCGCGCTTACCCAGCGCGCCGCATCATCGCCGACCCACAAGGGCGGCAGCAAAACACGCAGTCGGAGCAAGCATGTCACTTAGCGTTTTTGACCTTTTCAAGATTGGCATCGGCCCATCCAGCTCGCACACCGTGGGCCCGATGCTCGCCGCCTTGCGCTTTGCCGAAGGCCTGCGCCGCGACGATTTACTCACCAACACCGAGAGCATCAAGGTCGAGCTGTACGGCTCCCTCGGCGCCACCGGCAAAGGCCATGGCAGCGATAAGGCGGTGCTGCTCGGGCTTGAGGGCGAGCAGCCAGACACGGTAGACACCACTAGCGTCGACGCCCGCCTAGCGGCAATCCGCAGCAACGCCCAGCTCAACCTGCTCGGCGAAAAGCCAATCCGTTTTGTCGAAAAACAACACCTGGCGATGATCCGCAAGCCGCTGGCCTTTCACCCCAACGGCATGATCTTTCGTGCCTTCGACGCCGCCGGTTTGCAGATTCGCTCGCGTGAGTATTACTCGGTGGGCGGCGGCTTTGTGGTGGATGAGCAGGCCGCAGGGGCCGATCGTATCGTCGAAGACACCACGCCGTTGCAGTACCCCTTCACCACCGGTAAACAACTGCTGGCGCATTGCGCCGAGCACAATCTGTCGATCAGCCAGGTGATGCTCGCTAACGAAGCCGCCTGGCGACCGGAAGCGGAAACCCGCACGCGCCTGCTGCATATCTGGCAGGTAATGCAGGATTGCGTCGAGGCCGGCTGCCGCAACGAGGGCATCATGCCCGGCGGACTCAAGGTTAAACGCCGCGCGGCTGACTTACACCGGCAACTGTGCAAGCACCCAGAAGCGGCCCTGCGTGATGCCCTGAGCGTGCTCGATTGGGTCAACCTCTATGCCCTGGCGGTTAACGAAGAAAACGCCAGCGGCGGCCGCGTGGTGACCGCACCCACCAATGGCGCGGCCGGTATCGTGCCGGCGGTGCTGCATTACTACAGCCGCTTTATCCCAAGCTCCAACGACGACGGCATCGTGCGCTTTCTGCTCACCGCCGCCGCCATCGGCATTCTCTACAAAGAAAACGCCTCGATCTCCGGCGCCGAAGTCGGCTGCCAGGGTGAAGTTGGCGTGGCCTGCTCGATGGCCGCTGGCGCCTTGTGCGAAGTGCTCGGTGGCAGCGTCAACCAGGTAGAAAACGCCGCCGAAATTGGCATGGAACACAACCTCGGCCTGACCTGCGACCCCATAGGCGGGCTGGTGCAGGTACCCTGTATCGAACGCAACGCCATGGGCTCGGTGAAGGCAATCAATGCCGCACGCATGGCCCTGCGCGGCGACGGTCAGCATTTCGTATCCCTGGATAAGGTGATCCGCACCATGCGTCAGACCGGTGCAGACATGAACAACAAGTACAAGGAAACCGCCCGCGGCGGCCTGGCCGTCAATATTATCGAGTGCTAAGTCGGGCGCAGCCCGCAACACCCTTACATCATTACCGGTGCCCCACACGCACCCTGACGGAGAAATTGCATGACCAGCGAAACCCTGGCGAAAACCCCGCTACATGCCCTGCACATCGAACTCGGCGCCCGCATGGTGCCTTTCGCCGGTTATGACATGCCGGTGCAATACCCACTCGGCGTGATGAAAGAACACCTGCACACCCGCGAGCAGGCGGGCCTGTTTGACGTATCGCACATGGGCCAGATCATCCTGCGCGGCGCCAATGCGGCCAAAGCTCTGGAAACCTTGGTGCCGGTGGACATCATCGACCTGCCGGTGGGAATGCAGCGTTACGCCATGTTCACCGACGAAAACGGCGGCATCCTCGACGACCTGATGGTGGCCAATCTGGGTGACGACACCCTGTTCCTGGTGGTCAACGCCGGCTGCAAAGACCAGGACCTGGCCCACCTGCAGAAGCACATCGGCAGCCAGTGTGAGATTGAGGTGCTGTTCGAAGCCCGCGCACTCTTGGCCTTGCAAGGCCCGAAAGCCGTCGACGTACTGGCGCGCCTGGCCCCAGAAGTCGCGCAGATGACCTTTATGCAATTCGCTCCGGTGCGCTTGCTCGGCGTGGATTGCTACGTCAGCCGTTCTGGCTACACCGGCGAAGATGGCTACGAGATCTCCGTGCCTGCTGAACACTGTGAGACCCTGGCGCGCAGCCTGCTGGCCGAAACAGAAGTCGAGGCCATTGGCCTCGGCGCGCGCGACTCACTGCGCCTGGAAGCCGGCCTGTGCCTGTATGGGCACGACATGAGCACTAGCGTCACGCCAATCGAGGCCAGCCTGCTCTGGGCCATGTCCAAGCCGCGCCGCGTCGATGGTGCCCGCGCAGGTGGCTTCCCAGGTGCCGAACGGATCTTCGCCCAGCAACAAGCCGGCGTCGCCAACAAGCGTGTTGGCCTGCTGCCGCAAGAACGCGTACCGGTGCGTGAAGGCGCGGAAATCGTCGATGCCGACGGCAACGTAATCGGCACTGTCAGCAGCGGTGGCTTCGGCCCAACTCTCGCCGCCCCGGTGGCCATGGGTTATGTGCAGAGCAGCCACATCGCTCTTGATACAGAAGTCTGGGCCATGGTGCGCGGCAAGCGCGTCGCTATGAAAGTCGCCAAGACCCCGTTCGTGCCACAACGCTACTATCGAGGTTAATCACGGCTAATCGCCCACTGCACTGCACTGCGCCGGCCGCCAGGTCGGCGCAGGCTATCCGCACCTACGGCGTGCGGATGTCGGTAAAAATCAGTCGATTGCCAAACGGATCGGTCACCGTCATATCACGGCCCCAGGGCTGGCTGATGATGCCAGGCCGCGCATTGGCATAAGCCCGCGCCGTCAACTCGGCATGCAACCCATCCAGATTATCGACACTGATGCGCAGCGCCGCACCGGGGCAGCAATCGCCATGGTGTTCGGACAGATGCAGCACGCAGCCATCCCTGGACAGTTGCAGATAGAGCGGCAAGCCCGCCTCGAAGCGGTGTGACCAGTCTTCACTAAAGCCCAAAAACTCGCAGTAGAACGCCCGCGCTTTAGCTTCATCGAAGCTGCGCAGAATCGGAATTGGAGCGGCCAGCTGCATCGGGGTTTCTCCTACGACATGCAAAGTGATTAGCGCAGTTTTCCAACCATCGCCGCCGCCACGCTCAGCACATCCTTACCCAGCTGCATTGAGCGCGCGCCATTCCAACCCGTGTGTGGGTTGGGCCGATCGTCGTGGTCCTTGAACGGCATTTCGATGGTGAACGCCAGGCAGTCGAACTCCAGCCCCACGGCATTGCAGGCCAGGGTGGTATTGGCCTGACCAAACTGGTCGGGGGTATAACCAAAGGTGGTCTGAAACTCGGCACCTATCGCCATTAGCTGATCGCGAAACTCTTTATCCAGCGCGGCGAGCCGCGAGCTAAATCCAGGGTTACCTTCACAACCAGCGGCAAAAACATGGGGAATTTCCTCATCGCCGTGAATATCCAGAAACAGATCAACGCCCACCGCGCGCATCTGCTGCTGGACGAAATACACCTCTGGGCTGTCTGCCTCACTGGCCGACTGCCAGGCGCGATTGAGGTCGCGGCCGGCGACGTTGGTGCGCAAATGGCCACGGAAGGCGCCGTCCGGGTTCATGTTCGGCACCAGATACAGATCAGCCTGTTCCAACAGCGCGTTCAGCTCGGCGTCATCGCGCTGCTGCAAGCGCTCGATCACCCCCTGCATAAACCATTCGGCCATATGCTCGCCAGGATGCTGCTGAGCGATCAGCCAGATCTTGCGCTGCGCCTGCGGGTTGCGACTGATGCGCAGTAATTCAATCGGGCGTCCTTCGATACTCTTACCGCAGGCAAACAGCTCAGCACCGGCCAAACGCTGTGCATCCTCGATCAACAGGGCATGGCGCTCACGGCTGTAGGGTTCGAAGTAGGCAAACCAGATCTGCGCGTGCAGCGGTTCGATATCGAAGTTCAGCGCACCGTTTTCAAAGCGGCTGGGCACGCGGAACCAATTGACCTGGTCATAGGACGCTACCGCGTTATAACCGCTCCAAGCGTTCTTATAGGACGACTGGCCGGCATTGCCCAGGCTGAAGCCATAACGCTGCCCCGGCTGCAGGCCACTGACCTGAAAGTGGAACCACTGAAAATGCGCGCTATTGAGGTCCGCCCGAATCGCCAGTAGCACCTGCTGCGGGTTACTGGCGTCGATGACTTCAATATTGCCACTGTCAAAGTTGGAATTGATCTGCATGAGTGCCTCGCAAGCCTGGGTACGCGATACAACCAAGAATCGCAGCTCTACTGCGCGCGCGAAACGCCCCAGGCGACAAACTGATATGTATTCTGCACTGTGTACCCACGACCTGGCTTATGAACGCTAGCCAATGCAACTCCTCTGCGCGCTGGTAGTCCGTTGTTTAGCCGCTGCGCTTGGCACCTTCACTTGCTTTCTTTCAGGGAGACCCCATGCCATTACCCGCCCACCGCTTATTGCCTGCCCTGCTCTGCGCCACCTTGTTGCTCGGCGGCTGTGCCGAGAAACCCACCGAGCAACAAGCTGGCAACCCGACTCAGCAACCCACCCAACCCATCGTGTCAAATGCTGCCGAGGCCGACTTGCGCAGCAAAGCCAATCGCGGGGATCTCGACAGCCAATTCCAACTCGGCAGCCTGTACTTCGTCGGCAAGCCGGACAAAGACCTCAAACAAGCCGAGCACTGGTGGAAGCTCGCCGCCGACAAAGGCCACGCCATGGCTGCTGTCAGCCTCGCTTACCTGTATACCGGCCGCGACAACCCTGACTTCAACAACCCTGAGCAAATGCTCAAGTACCTCAACCAATCCGCTGCCGGCGGTAACCCAATGGCCCAACACATTCTCGGCAACCTCTACCTGCGCGGTACACAGGGCGTAGCGCTGGATCCTAATCAAGCCAAACGTTTATTTGAAAGTGCCTGCAGACAGAACTACACCGCCAGCTGTAGCGCACTGGAAAACATGCATTGATTAATCCGATATAGGCACATCAATAAGACCGCCCTGAGATATGAGCGCGTTATTTACATCAAGCACCGCATAGCGCTCTGCTCGATCTTACGACGTACAAGCCCAGCGTCGCAGCGGCGCTGGCCTGCTGAGCCATGCTAGCAGCAGGTGATATGCAACTCTTTTACGGCACTACGGTCTACTGCCTGTGAATTAGGCAGACTGGACATTTATTTCAGCTTCGCCATAATTGCCCAGCGCACTCTAATTAGCCCTGTAACAAACCTGACAAATTGTTCAGGTAATTCCAAAGTAAAGGGCAACCCGCTACAGCAATAGTCTCTGAAACTATTCGCAGCGTTTATAAATGCGCAGGCTAAATCTGTTTGGCTGTATCAGATGTTTAGGCAGCATGCCTTGCATTCAGGCCAACATTCTTTTCAGGACCATGGGTAACTACGTGACGAAAGACGAACTGCGCGCCGAACTCGAGCGCCAGGCGCAGCGTTACAAGGATGTATACGGCGGAGAAGTTCTCACCTACGCCGCTCAACCGGACCCCGAGCGCAAGCCGTGGCGCAAGAAGGCCAACCTTCTTGATCAAGCGTTTGAAAAAGAACTCGAAAGAATAGAAAAAGATCTGAGAACCAAAATGGAAGCAGCTTCTGGCTAAACCCGGAACGCACCATTGCAATGCGACATGCGGGCTACCCGTTTGAAGCCGAGAGCCGAGCCAGTCTTAGAAAACTGGCTCGGCTGCTGCCGATTAACGCTTTTTACCGCCGAGCAACGACCCCAACAACCCTCGTACCAGCTGCCGACCGATCTGGTTAGCCGCCTGACGCATTGCCGTTTTCATCACCTGGCTCGCAAAGCCGCCAAACAACTCACCGGCTCCGCCAGCCATACCCCCGCGTGTTTCTGCCTTATTGCCGACAGTGCTCGACTTGTCTTGCTCTGCCTGTTGCGCGGCTTGCTCAGCCCGAGCGGTCAACAACTCATAAGCAGACTCGCGATCAATTGGCTTGTCGTAGCGGCCGCGCAGCGGCGACTGGGCGATCAACGCCGCACGCTCAGCCTCGGTCAACGGCCCGATCCGCGACTGCGGTGGCGCAATCGCGACACGTCGTACCATGGCCGGCGTGCCTTTAGCTTCCATCGTACCGACTAGCGCTTCGCCGATACCCAGCTCAGTCAACACCGCCAACGTGTCGATTGCAGGGTTCGGGCGAAAGCCATCAGCCACTGCACGTAATGATTTCTGCTCTTTAGCGGTAAAGGCGCGCAGGCCGTGCTGGATACGCAGCCCCAACTGAGCCAATACATCGTCCGGCAAATCGCCAGGCGATTGAGTAACGAAGTACACCCCGACCCCCTTTGAGCGAATCAGCCGCACCACTTGCTCCAGGCGCTCTTGCAAGGCCTTAGGCGTCCCGGCAAATAACAGGTGCGCCTCATCAAAAAACAGCGCTAACAGCGGCTTGTCGGCATCGCCGCGCTCCGGCAACTGCTCAAATAACTCGGCCAACAGCCAAAGCAGAAAAGTCGCGTAAACCTTTGGTGCCTCATGCACCAAGCGGCTGGCGTCGAGCAAATGAATACGTCCGCGACCATCACGGTCGGGATGCAGGATGTCTTCCAGTTGCAACGCCGGCTCACCAAACAAGGCATCAGCACCCTGCTGCTCAAGGCCTGCCAGCTTGCGCAGCAGCGCCTGCGATGAGGTGGACGTGAACAACGCACTGTCTTCGCCCAACACCTCAGGCTGGCTCTTCAGGTGCGCGAGCAGCGCTTTGAGGTCTTTCAGATCAAGCAGCAGCAAACCTTCGCGATCCGCCACCTTGAATGCGGCATACAGCGCCGCCTGCTGGCTGTCGGTCAACTCAAGCAGTGCGCCCAACAGCAACGGGCCCATTTCGCTCAGTGTTGTGCGCAGTGGGTGACCACTTTGGCCATGAATATCCCACAGGGTCACGGGGTAAGCCGTCGGCTGATGTTTGAGCCAAGGCATACTGGCGATGCGCTCAGCCACTTTGCCTTGCGGCGTACTGGCAGCGCCAAGGCCGCACAGGTCGCCTTTGACGTCAGCGGCAAACACCGCCACACCTGCATCGCTGAACGTCTCGATCAAACGCTGCAAGGTCACCGTTTTCCCAGTCCCCGTCGCACCGGCTATCAGCCCGTGACGATTGGCCAGCTTCAGCGCCTGGCCCACCGGCAGCCCGTCAAGATCGGCCCCCACAACAAACTGATCAGCTTCTGCCATCTTGCCTTCTCCTTGGTTAAAGCTTTACTGCAGTTAGGCCGACATACTCAGCATCGTCGCATAGCCGGCGCAGACACTGCCCTACATCAGCACCAGACTGATGCCAGAACTTACCGGACGCAAGAAGCCATGACCAACAACCTGAAGTTCAGCCACAAGATTCTGCTCGCTGCCTCGTTAGTGGTGATCGCAGCTTTCTCCCTGTTCACGCTTTATAACGACTACTTGCAACGCAACGCTATCCGCAGTGACTTGGAAGGCTACCTGCACGAAATGGGCAACGTCACAGCCAGCAATATTTCCAACTGGCTATCCGGGCGAATTTTGCTGGTAGAGAGCGCGGCGCAATCGATTGCACGCGATCCTTCTACAGAAGGCCTTACCGGCCTGCTGGAACAAAAAGCCCTGACTTCAAGCTTTGCCTTCACCTACCTGGGCAGCGCCGACGGCAGCTTCACCATGCGTCCGAATGAAAAAATGCCGGATGACTACGACCCGCGTACACGCCCTTGGTACACCGATGCTGTGGCTGCCGGCGGTACCACACTGACCGAACCTTATGTTGACGCTGCCACCGGCGCGTTGATTATCACCATCGCCACCCCGGCCAAATCGACCGGCGTAGTCGGTGGTGACCTGAGCCTGCAAACCCTGATCGACATCATCAACTCACTGGACTTCGACGGCATCGGTTACGCCTTCCTAGTCAGCTCGGATGGCAAGATTCTGGTGCACCCGAAAAAAGACCTGGTGATGAAGAACCTCAGTGAGGTCTATCCGAAGAACACCCCACGTATCAGCAGCGAGTTCAGCGAAACAGAACTCGATGGCAGCCAGCGCATCCTGACGTTTACCCCGGTTAAAGGCCTGCCTTCGGTTAACTGGCACATCGGCCTGTCCATCGATAAAGACAAAGCCTATGCCATGCTCAGCGAGTTCCGCGCTTCCGCAATCATTGCCACCGTCATTGCCGTGGTGTTGATCATGCTGTTGCTGAGCATGCTGATCGGCGTGTTGATGCAGCCACTGAACGTGATGGGCAAAGCCATGGAAGACATCGCCCAGGGCGAGGGTGACCTGACCAAACGCCTGAGCATTCAGTCCAACGACGAATTCGGCCGCCTGGCCAGCGCGTTCAACCAGTTCGTCGAGCGCATCCACAGCTCGATCCGCGAAGTATCGTCAGCCACCAGCCAGGTCAATGAAGTGGCCAAATTGGTGGTAGGCGCCTCCAACTCATCGATGATCAACTCCGACGAACAAGCCAGCCGCACCAACAGTGTGGCCGCCGCGATCAACGAACTGGGCGCTGCCGCTCAAGAGATCGCGCGCAACGCCGCCGATGCCTCCAATCAGGCCTCGGATGCCCGCCAGCTGGCTGAAGATGGCCGCCAGGTGGTGGAAAAAACCATTCAAGCGATGAACGAGCTGTCCGGCAAGATCAGCGCCTCCTGCAGCAACATCGAAACCCTGAACAGCAAAACGGTGAACATCGGCCAGATTCTTGAGGTAATCAAAAGCATCTCCCAGCAGACCAACCTGCTCGCGCTCAACGCCGCTATTGAAGCAGCACGCGCCGGTGAAGCCGGCCGCGGTTTCGCTGTGGTCGCCGACGAAGTACGCAACCTGGCGCACCGCACTCAGGAATCCGCGCAAGAAATCGAAAAGATGATCGAAGAGCTGCAAGTGGGCTCGCGCGAATCAGTCACCACAATGACTGAAAGTCAGCGTTACAGCGAAGAGAGCGTGGAGATCGCCAACCAGGCCGGCTCGCGCCTGAGCAGTGTGACCGAGCGTATCGGCGAGATTGATGGCATGAACCAGTCGGTGGCAACTGCGACCGAGGAGCAGACCTCGGTGATCGAATCACTTAACGTCGACATCACTGAAATCAACACCCTCAACCAGGAAGGTGTGGAAAACCTCAATGCCACTCTGCGTGCCTGCGGTGACCTGGAGCAACAGGCCAGCCGCCTCAAGCAACTGGTCGACAGCTTCCGCATTTAGAATTGAGACGATCAGCTGCGCGTCGGCCCTGCTGCGTTAAAAACAGGCTCGGAATACTCATTTACAACAGTAAACTCCGCTTCCTCGCCTGTTTTGACCAGCCGGAGGCTGTTACTAACGTAGCGCCTTGCAGGACTCTAGCTCGCAAGATCGTAACCTGGTTGTAGTTGCTAGAAAAAACGGGGCGCTCACTGAGCGCCCCGTTTTTATTTCTGCTTTTCGCTGTTCGTTAGCGGCTGTTCATCCTGCTGCAATTGCCGCCACAGTTCAGCGGCATCGGCAAACTCAGTACCGTCCTCGGCAGTCAGCGCCTGCGGGTCATAGCGCTGCGTACAGCCCTCCCCCAGTACCGGCGGCGCACTAGATGCACCACGGTCAAGCGGGTTGTTCATAACACCTCCGGCAGCTGCACTCACGCTCAGTTAACCGCCAGTCGACCTTCGTCATGCTGGGCGAATTCCTTGACCGCACGCAGCACATCACTGCGGCTAACCTGGCCGATCAAACGGCCGTCTTCGACCACCGGCAAACGCCGACGCCGGCCGCGCAAGAAGCGCTCGGATATTTCAATGATGTCCGCCTCAGGCGAGATCACTTCAACGTCGGTGGTCATATACGCACTGACATCACCGCCCGCCGACTCGTAATAGGCGCCGGAAAGAATGCCACGTAAACAATCGCCCTCCGATAACAAGCCCACCAAATGGCCTTGCCCATCGACAACTGGAGCGCCGGATATACGGTGTTCAAGCAGTCGATTGATAGCCGTAAACAGGTTCATTTCGGGGCGGAAAGTCACCAGATTGCGGGTCATGTAATCACGTACTTTGATTGACTTGAGCATCAGTAAACTCCTTTGCGTGCGCCGAACCTAGCCGACGCATGCACCTCAATCGAACACTACAGTCTTGTTATCGTGCACCAGCACTCGGTCTTCTAAGTGATAGCGTAGACCACGCGACAGCACCATCTTCTCTACATCCTTACCCAGGCGCACCATCTCTTCGATGCTGTCGCGGTGACTGACGCGGACCACGTCCTGCTCGATGATTGGACCGGCATCCAGCTCCTCGGTCACGTAGTGCGAGGTCGCACCAATCAACTTGACCCCACGCAACGACGCCTGGTGATACGGTTTGGCCCCAACAAACGACGGCAGAAAACTGTGGTGGATGTTGATCACCCGCTGCGAAAACTCAGCGCAAAGTGGCGCAGGAAGAATTTGCATATAACGCGCCAACACAATCACGTCCGCCGCATGGAATTTAACCAGGCGCGCGACTTCATCAAATGCGGGCTGCTTATCTTGCGAGTTGACCGGTACGTGAAAGTACGGGATGGCGTGCCACTCAACCATGCTGCGCAGGTCATCGTGATTGGAAATCACGCAGGGAATATCGCAATCCAGTTCATCACTGTGCCAACGGTGTAACAAATCAGCCAGACAATGCGATTCGCGACTAGCCATTAATACCACGCGTTTTTTCTGCGCTGAGTCCGTAACCCGCCACTCCATGGAAAATTCACGGGCAATAGGCGAAAAAGCCTGTCGAAAGCCATCTAGATCAAAAGGCAGTGAGTCGGCACGAATCTCGTGGCGCATAAAGAACCAACCACTCTGGTTATCCGAATGATGACTCGCCTCGGTAATCCAGCCGTTATAGGTGGCTAGAAAGTTACTGACCTTGGCCACAATTCCCACCCGATCCGGGCAGGCAATGACCAAACGAAAAGTACGCATCAACGGCTCCAGCACTCAGATAAAGTCGGCCATTCTAGTCACAGCAGGGAAAAACTGCAGTACTCAAACAGCGCGGGCCAGCGCGGCAAGCGTGCAAGAGCGAAGAGTGCCACCACGCCAACAGCACAAACCGCGCGGGCATAAACGGCTAATAACTAGGCATGCACAACACTGCGCACATTCAATAAGTTACTTAACAATACAATTCATAAAAAATACCGATAAAGCGGTTTACTTGTGAAAAGTGCCTGACTACTATTGCTATCACTTAATAGCCAATCCCGAATACAGGTAACCCAACATGTCGTTGATCAACGAATACCGCGCCACCGAAGAAGCCATCAAAGAACTGCAAGATCGCCTGAAAAACATGTCGCAAGACGACAAGCTGAAAAAAGAACTGGAATTCGAAGGCAAACTGCGTGCGCTGATGGGTGAATACCAGAAGTCGCTGCGTGACATCATTGCCATGCTCGACCCGGACGCCAAAGGCAGCAAAGCTATCCGCGCCAACAAAACCACTGGCACTAAGCGCGCCCGTAAAGTTAAGCAGTACAAGAACCCGAACACCGGTGAAGTGATCGAAACCAAAGGTGGCAACCACAAAACTCTGAAAGAGTGGAAAGCCAAGTGGGGCGGTGACGTCGTTGAAAGCTGGGCCACCCTGCTGGGTTAAACCTGCCGTACGCAATACCCGCTTTAACTAAAAACGCCAGCGATGCTGGCGTTTTTTATGAGCGCGATTTCAGTAGCGCCATCAGTATTTACCCATACAAGCTATAGGGCATAACGCTGGCGTAACTGCTCTGAATAATCACGCCACTCCAGCAAAATAGCTTGTTGCTCCGCGCTAATATCTGGAAGTACCGCGGCCAGTGCCTGACTAAACTGCTCAAGCGTATTCGGTGCACCATATTCGGGCTTACTCAAGCGCTGTTGGCAAAATGCCCACCAACGTTGTTGCTCTTCAGCGCTCAATGTCGCAGCAAAGTTGCGTGCGCGGTAACGAAACAATAGCTCCGGTAACCGACCGTCATCAAATGGCCAGGCCGCTTCGGCCAAACGCTGCGGCTCGGCACGTCGTACCTGCTCACACAGCCGGCGATCACGATCACCCATAAAGCCATCGTATAGTTGCTGTTCCGGGTCTTGGTTAGCGGCGAACGGCTCCTCGGCATACACCTGCGCAAGTTTGTCCTGCCACAACCCTGGACTACCCCGCAATTGCTCAGCCTGCGCCTGATAAGCCGGCACATCGAGCTGCAGACGCTGAATATCTTCTTCGCGTAATACATTCATCGGCGCAACAACCGGGCAGCGGTTGATATGCAGCAACTTCAACGGCACCGGCAATTCACCCGCGGCCAATTGATCTCGACGCGTATACAGGCGCGTGCGCAATGTTTCAGCAGACTCATTGAGTAGCGGCGAGATATCGGCCTGCAGATCACAAACAATCAACGCATTGCGGTTACGCGGATGCCAGGCCAGCGGCAACACCACAGCCAGGTAATGCCGCGTCCCGGCGTAACGTCCGGAGATATGCACCAAGGGTTGCAACAGGCGTATTTGCTCCTGCACGCGCTGTTTGCTGCGCAGCTGATAGAGGTAGTCATAGAGTTTGCGTTGCTTGTTGCGCAGCAAGCGTGCCAAAGCGATGGTGGCCCGCACATCGGACAACGCATCGTGCGCCTGACCATGCTCGATGCCATTGGCAGCGGTCAGGCGCTCCAGCTTGAGCGTCACCCGCCCCTCTTCTTCAGGCCAGACGATGCCTTCCGGGCGCAATGCATAAGCCGTACGGACCAGGTCGATCAGATCCCAACGGCTATTGCCGCCCTGCCATTCACGGGCATAGGGGTCGAAGAAGTTGCGGTACAGGCTATAGCGCGTCACTTCATCATCGAAACGCAGACTGTTGTAGCCGACTCCGCATGTGCCGGGCTGCGAGAGCTCAGCATGCACACGGCTCATAAACTCGGCCTCATCCAGGCCATGCTGCGCCAGCTTGCCCGGGGTAATCCCGGTCACCAGGCAGGCCGCCGGATGCGGCAGGATGTCATCACTGGGCTGACAGTAAATGTTCAGCGGTTCAGCGATTTCATTGAGGTCTTCATCGGTGCGAATTCCGGCGACCTGCAGCGGTCGATCGCGCCGAGGGTCAATACCGGTGGTTTCGTAGTCGTACCAAAAGAGGCTGGAAGTCACTTTCATGTCCTGATGCTGAGGCGCAGGCAGTCTAACATCCGCCGCTATCTAACAAACGCGCCCCGGTCCTACTCACGCCAGCCACCTTCGATAGGTTCTATCGGGTAGAGAAACTGCCGCATATCCCACCAATTTCGATAAAACTGCCCTGCAGCACCTACTCTTGTGACTGAGCCGGTTGCTTCCCTGCCTGCTGCTGGCTAGCATCGGGCTTTCCCCGACGCAGTTTGCCGATGTCGCCCACGCCAACTTCTGTTTCAGTCGCCTCTCGCCCGCTGCTGGATACCCGCTATAAGGTGGAAACACCCGAAGGCATCGACCTAATCCTGCGCCCGGCGGGTTTAGTGCCGCGCGCGCTGGCATTCAGCATTGACCTGCTGATTCGCGGTGCGCTGCTCGGTGCATTGTTTGCCGTGCTGGCGCTGCTCGGCCAGTTCGGCATGGGCCTGGGCACCATCCTGCTGTTTCTCGTGACTTGGTGGTACATGGTGCTGTTTGAAGTGCTCAACCAGGGCCGCTCACCCGGCAAACAGATGATGGGCCTGCGAGTTATTCATGACGACGGTACGCCAATTGGCTGGGCCGCCTCATTAACTCGTAACCTGCTGCGCTTCGTCGACATCCTGCCGTTTGGTTACACCCTGGGTATTCTCAGCTGCCTTAATCACCCGGCGTTCAAGCGCTTGGGCGACATCGCCGCCGGCACCCTGGTGGTCTATCGCGACAACGCCTCCACAGCCCCCGAGCTGCCGCAAGCTGAAGCCCTGCGTGCGCCGTTCACTATGAGCTTGAGTGAGCAGCGCGCCCTGCTCAGTTTTGCCGAACGCAGCCAGAGCCTGTCCAGCGCACGCCGCCAGGAACTGGCGAGTATTCTGGCCGAACCCTTGCAGGTGCCCGCCGAGCAGGCTGAACAGCATATCCACGGTATTGCCCGTGGTTTGTTGGGGCCGACATGAAACAGAGCCTGTTTGAAAATCAGCACCAGAGCGACTGGCAAGCCTTCAGCACCCAGCTCGAAGCCCTTGAACGTGGTAAAGCCGATAGCCAGCAGTGCAAAGCCTTTGCCGCCAACTACCGCAGCCTGTGCCAGCAGCTTGCCCTGGCGCAGAGCCGGGGCTACAGCAGCCACCTGATCGAGCAGTTGCAGCTGCTGGCCATGCGCGGCCATCAGCAGTTCTATCGCCACCGCAGTCCACTGGGGGCGCAACTGCTGGGGTTTATCCTGGCCGGCTTTCCGCGCTTGGTCCGCGCCGAGTGGCGTTTTGTCGTCGCCGCCTGCCTGCTGTTCTTCGGCAGCCTGCTCGTGATGGGCATCTTGGTGTATTACTTCCCCGATCTGGTCTACGGGGTAATGGCCCCTGACCAGGTCGCCGAGATGGAAAAGATGTATGACCCCGATGCCAGGCGTATCGGCCGCTTCAGCGAACGCGACTCCGGTGATGACTGGATGATGTTCGGCTACTACATCATGAACAACATCGGCATCGCCTTTCAGACCTTTGCCAGCGGGCTGCTGTTTGGTCTGGGCAGCCTGTTCTTCCTGCTGTTCAACGGCTTGATGATTGGCGCAGTGGCCGGTCACCTGACGCAGATCGGATATGGCGAAACTTTTTGGTCGTTCGTCGTTGGCCACGGCGCATTCGAGCTGACGGCTATTGCCCTGGCCGGTGCCGCCGGCCTGAAACTCGGCTGGGCGCTGCTGGTACCCGGCCGCCAGCCACGCGGTGACGCGTTACGCATCGCCGCCGGCAGCAGCGTGCGGTTGGTCGGCGGAGTGATCGTGTTTCTGCTGCTGGCGGCGTTTATCGAGGCCTATTGGTCATCCATGAGCCTGGCCAGTCCCGCGATCAAATATGCAGTCGGCGGCGCGCTTTGGCTGCTGGTGCTGGCCTATCTGCTGTTGGCCGGTCGAGGTGTGCATGCGCCTGACTGATGCCAGCGTAGTCATCCGCCCGCGTAGCGCCTGGGAGGCCGTCGACCTTGGCGTGTTATTGGCCAAGCAGCACGCTGGCCTGCTGATGGCCAGCTGGGCGCTGGTGACCGTGCCTATTTTTGCCCTGCTGTGCCTGCTGCTGTGGGATTACCCAAGCATCGTCCTGCTGATTTTCTGGTGGCTGAAACCCGCCTATGAACGCCTGCCGCTGTATATCCTTTCGCACGCACTGTTCGGCGCCACGCCCAGCCTTAAACAGGCACTAAAAGCCCTGCCGGGCCTGCTCAAGCCGCAACTGCTGGCCAGCCTGACCTGGCGCCGACTGAGCCCCACACGCAGCTTCGACCTGCCCGTCATGCAGCTCGAAGGCCTGGCCGGCAAGGCCCGTAGCCAGCGCCTGGTGGTGCTCGGCCAGCGTGATGCTGGCGGTGCCAGCTGGCTGACCGTAGTCGGCATGCACCTGGAAATGGCGCTGTGGTTCGGCAGCATCAGCCTGTTCTACATGCTCCTGCCGGCGCAAATGGAGCTGAACTGGACCTGGGAAAGCCTGGTCAACGCTGCCACGGGCGAGTGGCTGTGGCTGGAACACCTGTCCAACCTGATCTATGTCCTGCTGCTGATCCTCTGGGAGCCGATCTACGTCGCCTGCGGCTTCACCCTCTATTTGAACCGCCGCACCGCCCTGGAAGCCTGGGACATTGAGCTGGTGTTCCGCCGCTTGCGCCAACGCCTGACTGGCGTGGCCTATGCCCTGCTGCTGGGCTGCGGCCTGTTGCTCATGCAAATACCAAACAGCGCTATGGCTGCTACCAGCAGCTGCCCGCTGCCGATTGAAGACCCCACGGGGCCAGAGGCCGAGCGCCTGCTCAAACAACCGCTGACCAGCCTGGAAGCGCAGGACAGCATCAGCCAACTGCTCGATCAGCCGCCCTTTGAACACCGCGAAACCGTTACCCGCTGGCGCTTCGGCGAAGAACCCAAGGAGCCCAGCGAAGAAGACGCCAAAGCCCTGATCGAGCTGCTGGAGAAGTTCTTCAAGCTCACCGAACTGTGGAAAAGTGTCGATGCCGTAGCGCTGTTCTTCGAGGTGTTGCTGTGGGCCGCACTGTTCAGCCTGATCGCCTGGCTGCTGTGGCGCTACCGCGACTGGCTGAGCGCCTTTGCCGGGCGTCTGCGCTTGCCACAAGCACGTAAATACCAACCGCCAGAACAGCTGTTCGGCCTGGAAGTGGCGCCGCAAAGCCTGCCTGCCGATATTCCTGGCGAAGTTGAACGGCTCTGGGATGAGCAACCACGCGCCGCCCTCGGCCTGCTCTACCGCGCCCTGCTCAGCCGCATGCTGCATGAACAGCGCCTGCCGCTGAAAAGCGCGCACACCGAGGCCGAAGTGCTGCAACTGGTGCAGGCACTGCAGCAGAAAGACCTTAGCCACTTCAGCCAAGCCCTGACCCGCCACTGGCAGAACCTTGCCTATGGCCACCGCCTACCACCGGCGGCGCTCAAGCAAGGCTTATGCAATGCCTGGCGACGGTTATTCGAACAAGGGGCGCAGGCATGAGCCGGCGCATCCAGTTTTTTCTCGGTGCGGGTCTATTGCTGGTAATCGGCCTGCTCGGCATTTACCTGCTGGGTAAACTCACGCCTTATCAAGAAACCCTCGAGCACGGTCCCGACCCCGAGGCCCGAGCCAACCCCTACCTGGCCGCCGAACACTTCCTGCGTAAGCAGGGCTTAAAGGTGCAACGCGCCGACGGCCTGGAGGTCATGAAAGACCTGCCGAGTGTCGGGCAAACGTTGCTGCTGCTTGGTGATCGCAACCGCATGACACCCAAACAGGCCGAACGCCTGCTGGCCTGGGCCGGCAAAGGTGGTCACCTGCTGTTTGTTGCCGAGCGGCTGTGGGATGAAGAGGACGGTAAAAGCGGCGACCTGCTGCTCGACAGCCTGGGTATCCAGCAATACGAGAGCGAAGAGCTCGATGAGGACGCCAGCGAAGCGACGGATGAAGAGGCCTCCACAGAAAGCGAGCACGACGTCGAGCAGCAAGCCGAGCCTATGCCAGAAGAAACTTCGGCAGCTGAAGATGAAGGCAACGCCTACCCGGAACTGACCCAGCTCTATCTGGAAAACGAAGAGGCGCCGGCCTACTTCAGCTTCGATACCGACTTCCACCTCTACGACGCCGAGAACCGCGCCCACGCCTGGGCCAACAGTGATGCGGCCACCCACCTGCTACAGCTCTACCACGGCGATGGTTTGATCAGCGTGGTCAGCGACAGCTGGATCTGGCAGAACCAGGGCATCGGCGAGTACGACAACGCCTGGCTGCTGTGGTACATGACCCAGGACAGTCAGGTCACCCTGCTCTATCGCGCCGACCGCGATGACCTGTTCAGCCTGTTGCTCGAACACTTCCCCCAGGCACTGGTCGCCCTGGTGCTGTTGCTGGCATTCGGCCTATGGCACC